>ERZ791879.419-NODE-419-length-35132-cov-8.094307_pt1 | contig 35132 bp, 31 predicted proteins | sample MGYA00510162_ERZ791879 | MGnify/ENA primary metagenome ERZ791879 (study PRJEB30046, sample SAMN00792113) | human gut metagenome | study: EMG produced TPA metagenomics assembly of the A metagenome-wide association study of gut microbiota in type 2... | reverse complement strand
TTAAAGTCCAGCAATTTTTTGCTGGACTTTAATTAATAATATATTAAATTTATTTATTATTTTTATAATTAACATTTCTATGATAAATATCTATTTCTTGTAAGTATTCAAAATATAGTTTCAATGACTATCAATATATTTTGAGTGTTAAAACTCTTTTCGCTATTATCTATATATTTTAGATATTTTGCTACTGGTATCATGGGAACTCCCTTCTCATCACCTAAGATGTTCCTTTTATAGTAAACAGCAATAAAAGTCCAACTATAAAAGAGTAATACTTTTACAAAAAACTAAAAGATTATGGCCATACCTTATCATCATAAATTTATATTATTTACTCTATCTACTTTATTTGGGTCAGTTCAATTAATTCTATTTTTTATTTATTAACTTCTAATATTTTAATTTGGGAAATTTTATCGTAATGTTTATTATATCGTCTTTCAAATCTATCTCTATTTTTCCTTTATGCTTATCAACTAATTCCTTCACATTATATAGTCCATATCCTCGACCTTCACCCTTAGTTGTATATCCCATTTTGAAAATATTACTTAAACTTTCAGCATCTATATTTTCAGTATAATTTTTAACACTTACTATATAATACTTATTCTCTTCAGATATTGTAACTTCCATTTCTTTCTTTTTAATCATACTTGTTGCTTCAATTGCATTATTTAATAAATTACTTAATATCACTGTTAACTCTGAATTATCTAATGAAATATTTTTTAAATTAGTAGTTACTTTATAATTATAAGTAACTCCTAACTTTTCAGCTCTTTGAGCCTTATTATAAAGAACAGCTTTAACTATTGTATTTTCTACATCAAGCAATTTTGAATATTCTTCATTATCATCTACTAAATTGCTTATATATTCTTTAATTTTATCTCTTATTTCTTCCTGAGTAGAAATTTGTGCAATACTCCAGATGGTATTTAAATGATTTTTATATTCATGTTCATTTGCTTTTAGTTTCCCCATTAAATCATTAATAAGTGGATTAAATGACGTTTTTATTTCATTTTTCTTTTTTTCATTAAAAATCTCATATAGAAAAATATAAAAATAGCAATTTACTCCTATTAATATTAATCCTAATATTGTTATAGGAATAACTATATTAGTTTCCATTAATTCATTAGTTAATAAAACTTTTATAAATAAGAAAAATATAAATAAATTTAATACAATTATATTTATGCTTTTATATCTTGAAAAAAATACAGATAGTTTAACTTTTCTGTTAATTTTAATTTTATTTTTACTTAATAAATATATTGAAATACTCATTATTGCAATTATTATCATACAATATGTTATTGAATCTAAATCTCTATCTCCAATTATTAGGTGAATAATAAATGTTGATATCAATTCGAAAACAGTTACTATTAAAAAACTTACAACTAATTCTATAAAAGTCAGTAATGTATCTTTACTTTCTAATTTACCAATAAAAATAGCATTAATAAATAATACACCAACTAAAATTATTAATTGATCTACTCGATATACTTTTACTAAAATAACATAAATAGATGTTGTTATAATTGAGGCTATAAACCTATCTCTTAATTTAAAAGATATATCATCTTTTATTAAAATATTATAAATTAATAAAAGGCTTGATATCTCTATAAAAGATATAATAATACTACCTATATCCATTATTCAATCCTCCTTAAAAATGCTTGTCTATATGTGTAACTCAGTAAAACCATATTCTCAGAACCTCTCATTTTAATACTCCATACCTTTTCATAAGTTTTTTCAATTTCTGTTATATATTTTATATTAACAGCAAATGACCTATGCGTTTGGATTATTTCATCATCATTTAAGCTTTTTAAAAGCTTGACTAAAGATGTCCTCTTCACATTGTACATACCACTCACAGTATGAATATTACAAGATTTCTCAATATACTCAATATAAATAATATCATTATGATATAATTTTATAGATATATTAGAATCAATATCTATAAATGAATACTTTCCTTCTTTAATACTCTTCAATGGTGTTGAATTAAAAAAAACATTAACAATATTTATGATATCCTTTTCCTTATATGGTTTTACAATAAAATCATAACAATGAATACTTTTAAATGCTTCGATAATATGTATAAGTTCACCTGTTACAAATACTATTCCAGTTAAAGAATGATTTTCATGTTGTCTTATTTTTTTTGCAAGCTCTAATCCTGATGAATCCTTCAAGTGAATATCAATAAAAAATAAATGTACGTCTTTTTCATTAATTATTTTTAATGCTTCTTTTTTAGACGCAGCTTCATATATCCTAACATCAACAAAGTTTGATTTAATTATAGATGCTAATGCTTCACGTTGAATTTTTTCATCCTCAACCAATAATATATTCATACTTATCCCCCTAAAAATACATATAAATATATTATAGTACAATTTTAGACATTTTACCATATCATTAAGATAATATCATATTTTATTTTAAATATTAATATTTTCCATTTAAATTTCATTAAATTTTATTTAAATTATACTAAAAATAAAGCAAGGTTATGTAATAAAAAATACATACCTTGCTATAAATGTTCTATTAAATTTTATATACTTAATAATACTTCAACTACTCACCATAGATATTTAAAGAAAAGCCTCTATCTAACGCTTCTTTAGCATATTCTTTAGCACCAAAAAGTGATAAATCTCTATAATTTCCACATTGTATATCATTAGCTGCTGGTATTTCTGTAGCTTTTAAAACTTCTTTTAATGCATTTTCTATTGCAACTTTTATTTCGCTAGCTTCTCTATCTCCAAAAATACTTAAGTAAAAACCTGTTCTACACCCCATTGGTGATAAGTCAATTATACCTTCTAGGTTATTTCTAAGTTCATATGCCAATAAATGCTCTAATCCATGCATTGCAGCAGTTCCAAAGGCTTCTTTATTAGGTTGTAAAAATCTAATATCAAACTTTGTTACAGAATCTCCTTGTGGGCCATTTAATAAACAACATTTTCTTATATATGGTGCTTTAACCTTTCTATGATCTAATTCAAAACTTTCTACTTTATTCATTTTTATCCTCCTAAGCTTATATAACTTTTTTATTATTAATTGAATTTATTATCGTATTTATATTTTCATGTATTCTTCTTGCTACATATGGATTATTCATTGTATATAAATGAATTCCATCTACTCCACTAGAAACCAAATCTACTATTTGCTCAACAGCATATGCAATACCTGCTTCTCTCAAGGCATCTTTATCATGTTCATATCTATTCATTATTTTAATAAACTTCTCTGGAATATGAGCTCCACATAAAGATGCTATTCTTTCTATTTGATTCTTATTTACTACTGGCATAATTCCAGCTTGAATTGGTGATTTAATTCCCAATTTTTCTTTTTGCTCTAACATATTATAAAAATAACTATTGTCAAAAAATAATTGAGAAATAAATTGAGTAGCTCCCATTTCTTCTTTTAACTTCAAATGTAGCATATCTTCTTTAAAATCTCTCCCTTTAACATGTCCCTCTGGATAACATGCCCCCAAGATATTAAAGTCTCCTCTATTTTTTATATGAGATATAAGCTCATATGCATAATTAAATTCTCCCTTAGGATCTTGTCCAACAGGAATATCTCCTCTTAAAGCTAATATATTTTCTACACCTTTCATTTTTAAATCATCTAAGATTATATCTATTTCTTCTTTAGTAGACGATATACATGTTAAATGAGCTACTGATTCCACTCCATATTTCTCTTTTACAAGTGAGGAGAGTTCAGTTGTTCTATTATCAGTTAAACTACCACCAGCCCCATAAGTTACACTAATAAAATCCGGTTTTAAATCCTTTAATTCTTCTAAAGTATTATAAACAGTACTAATTGGTGATGTAACCTTTGGTGGAAATATCTCAAAAGAAAATACAAGCTCCTTAGTATTAAATAATTCATTAATTTTCATAAAAATGCCCCCTTAAATTAATTAGTAGTTTTTGTTAATAATTTTTAGATTATTACAATAACTTTATACTAATAACTAAAACTCCCTAATAAATTTTTATTCTTTTTTATATCACTTATTCTTTCTTATAAAACAAAAAAACCTAAAGGATATTTCCCTTAGGTAAAAAAATAACTCTGCCTATAAAAATACCCTTATCTATCAGCTTAAAGCTGTGGAATTAGCACCACGTTCGAACAGTGACAAGTTTCAAGTGACAGATGGCAAGTTATTAATATTAACTTGCCATTTATCACTTATCACTTGTCACTTGCAACAGGTTGCCGGGTTTCAACGGGCCAGTCCCTCCACCACTCTTGATAAGACTTTATTACATTATACAAAAATCTTCCTATTTTGTAAATAGCTATTTTAAATTTAAAATTTTATTAATAACAACAATATAGAAATAACACTACATGTTAAACTAATTATGCTTATAAAAGTTACTATTTGATTAGTATTTAATCCTTTTGCTTGAAGCCTGTAATGAATTTGACTTCTATCAGCTTGATATATAGGTTTTCCTTCTGAAAATCTCTTAAATATAACAAATATATTATCGAATATTGGAACAGCTAAAGCTAATATTGGTATCATCAAACTCAATATAGTCGCACCTTTAAATGCTCCATCTAAAGCTATTATACTTAAAATAAATCCTAAAAAATTAGCTCCTGAATCACCCATAAATACTTTTGCTGGATATCTATTATAAAACAAAAATGCTAATACTACACTTGCTGTTATAAGTGAAAATAACAATGATGGCGGTTGCCCTAATATTATAGCACTTGCTGCAAAAGTCATTGCTGAAATAAAAGATAAGCCTCCTGCTAAACCATCCATTCCATCTGACCAATTTATTACCGTAGTAACCCCAAAAATCCATGTTATAGTAAGTACAAATTGAACTATAGGTGATAACGTTATGTACTCATCTGTAAATGGATTTTTAAACCCTTCAAAGGAAATTCCAGATTTAAATACAATTACTGCAGCTAAAAGTTGTACTATTAACCTAGGGGTAATAGCAAATTCTTTACCTATACTCTTATAATAATCATCTACTACTCCTATTATTAATATTAATAGTGCACCTATAAATATTCCATATTTTTCATCAAAACTATAATTATGAAAAGCAATAAAATATGCTAAAAAGAATCCAACAAACATAGCAATTCCACCACAAAGTGGAGTTTCACCCTTATGTTTCTTTCTCTTAGTCGGTTTATCAGTAAAATTATATTTAAAAGCTAATTTCATAAGTATTGGTGTCAAAATAAATACTGTAGAAAAAGCTATTATTGTCGCTAGTAAATATTTCATTAAGATTCTCCTTAAAACTTATCATAATATGCAATATTATGTATTCTATTAGCATTATACTATTAATTTACTTCATTATCAAACATATAATTTTAAATATATTAAAGAAAAAATTTAAGGGAGTTGCAATAAAGCAACTCCCTTTTGTGATAATGTAAAGATCTATTCTGCTCTTGCGTTAATGATATCTTTAACCTTCATTAATCTAGTTAAAGCTCCTCTTTCATTTTCATCAAGTTTCATTCTAATAAACTTAATTGTTTCTTCTAACTGAGGAATTGTCATATATTCAAGGGCATTAACTCTTCTTCTTGTCTTTTCAATTTCATCAGCCATTAACTGTGTTGATTTTTCAACTTCAGCTAGTTCAAGTAGCTTTGGAAGTATTGATTCTAGCTTTCCTATAGCATCATCTAATTCAGAAGATGTATTAGCAAATCCATATGGGTAAATGCTTCCTTCACTATCTTGTAATTGTCTGTGGAATTTCATTTGTGGAACATTAACACTCATTATGTTTTTTGTTCCTACTTCAACAGATACACTATCTTTCGGATAAGCAACTGCTTCTTCTAAAAATTCAGAACTCATTACAGCACTTGCCATAACGAAATCTTTAAATGAACCTTCTAGTTCAGCTTCTACTGACTTTCTTAATTCATTATTATATTTAACAAGATTAATAAATTGTCTCATTAACTCATCTTGTTTATTTTTAAGAAGCTTATGTCCTCTTGCTGCAGTAGTTAATCTCTTTTTCAGCTTAGATAGCTCCATTCTAGTAGGATTGACATTTAACTTTGCCATATTCTACTCTTCATCTCCCTTTGGCATATACTTTTCAAGATATTCATCTCTGATTCTCTTAAGTTCTGTCTTAGGAAGAATCTTAAGTAATTTCCAACCTATATTTAAAGTTTCTTCTATTGATCTATTAGTTTCAAAACCTTGAGAAACATATTGTTCTTCAAATGCTTCTGCAAATTTAGCAAACTTCTTATCAGTTTCTGATAATGCAGATTCACCTAAGATAGCTGATAATTCTTTAGCTTGCTTACCTTGTGCATAAGCTGAGAATAATTGGTTCATTGTATCAGCATGGTCTTCTCTAGTCTTACCTTTACCAATTCCCTTATCTTTAAGTCTTGAAAGTGATGGTAATACATCTATCGGAGGCATAATTCCTTTCTTGTATAATTCTCTTGAAAGTATTATTTGTCCTTCTGTAATATATCCAGTTAAGTCTGGAATTGGGTGAGTTTTATCTTCTTCAGGCATTGTTAATATTGGAATTTGAGTGATTGAACCACCTCTTCCATTAATTCTACCTGCTCTTTCATATAATGTAGAAAGGTCAGTATATAGGTATCCTGGGTAACCTCTTCTACCTGGCACTTCCTTTCTAGCAGCTGATACTTCTCTTAATGCTTCAGCATAGTTAGTAATATCAGTCATAATAACAAGAACGTGCATATCTTTTTCGTATGCTAAGAATTCAGCAGCAGTTAATGCCATTCTTGGTGTAGCTATTCTTTCGATAGCTGGGTCAGAAGCAAGGTTCATAAATAATACAGCATTATCTATAGCACCAGTCTTCTTAAATTCATCAACGAAGAATTGAGATTCTTCGAATGTTATACCTATAGCAGCAAATACAACAGCAAAGCTAGCATCTGAATTTAAAACAGTCGCTTGTCTTGCAATTTGTGCAGCTAATTGAGCATGTGGTAAACCTGAAGCAGAGAAAACAGGTAACTTTTGTCCTCTAACAAGTGTATTTAATCCATCAATTGCAGATATACCTGTTTGTATAAACTCTGATGGATAGTTTCTTGATACTGGGTTAATTGCTTCCCCATTTATATCTAATTGCTTTTCTGGTATTATCTTTGGTCCATTATCAATTGGATGACCCATACCATCAAATACTCTACCTAGCATATCTTCTGATACCCCAAGTTGAAGTGGCTTTCCTAAAAATTTAGCCTTAGTTCCTTTTAAGTTAATTCCTGATGATCCTTCAAATAATTGAACCATTGCTTTTGTCCCATTAACTTCTAGAACTTTACCTCTTCTTAATTCACCAGTTTGTAATTCAACTTCAACTAGTTCATCATATTTAACACCGCTAACTCCTTCAACAACCATTAAAGGACCAACAACTTCTGTAACTGTTCTATATTCCTTAAGCATTAAGAACTCCTCCTTCGTTGATTAAAGTATCAATGTTAGCTCTTAATTCAGCTGCTATATCATCCATCTTAGCTATCTCATCTTCATGGATATATTTACTTCTTGCAATTCTATCTCTTACTTCTAGTTCTAAGATTTTATCTAAGTAAACTCCTGCATCTAAAGCTCTTTCAGCTTCTTTTCTGAATAATAATACAAGCTTTAACATTTTATATTGTTTATCTAATGAAGTATAAGTATCTATTTCGTGGAAACCATTTTGTTGTAAATAGTCTTCTCTTATAGACTTAGAAACTTCTAATTTTAATCTATCTTTTTCTGATAATGCATCAATACCAACTAAGCTTACGATTTCTTGAAGTGATGATTCTTCTTGTAATAATGTCATCGCTTCTTGTCTTAATTCAGACCAATCCTCAGCTACAGTTTTATTTAAATATCCATCTACAGTATCAGCATATAATGAATATGAATTAATCCAGTTTATAGCTGGGAAGTGTCTCTTATATGCAAGTTGTGCATCTAATCCCCAGAAAACTTTAACTATTCTTAAAGTTGATTGAGTAACAGGCTCTGAAAGGTCTCCCCCTGGAGGCGATACCGCACCGATTGCTGTAACAGCACCTTGTCTTCCATCTTTACCTAAACAAATAACTTTACCAGCTCTTTCATAGTAATCTGAAAGTCTTGAACCTAGGTATGCTGGATATCCTTCATCCCCTGGCATTTCTTCAAGTCTACCAGACATTTCTCTTAATGCTTCAGCCCATCTTGATGTAGAGTCAGCCATAATTGATACTGAGTATCCCATATCTCTGAAGTATTCAGCAATTGTGATACCTGTGTATATACAAGCTTCTCTGGCAGCAACTGGCATGTTTGAAGTATTAGCTATAAGTACTGTTCTCTTCATTAATGATTCACCAGTTTTAGGGTCCTTAAGTTCTGGGAATTCGTTAAGAACGTCTGTCATTTCGTTACCACGTTCACCGCATCCAACGTAAACAACTATTTCAGAATCTCCCCATTTTGCAATTTGGTGTTGAACAACTGTTTTACCTGCTCCGAAAGGACCTGGTACAGCAGCAGCTCCACCCTTAGCTACTGGGAAGAATGTATCGATAACTCTTTGACCTGTAGTCATAGGAGCTTCTGGCTTTAATTTTTGTGCATAAGGTCTACCTTTTCTAGCAGGCCATTTTTGCATAAGTTGAACTTCTCTATCTCCTTTAGCAGTTTCAACAACACAAACTGTATCTACAACTGTAAAGTCTCCTGATTTAATTTCTTTAACAGTACCTTCAATTCCATATGGAACCATTATTTTGTGTAATACAACAGCTGTTTCTTGAACTGTTCCGATTACATCACCAGCTTCAACTTTATCTCCAACTTTAACTGTAGGATTAAAAGTCCAAACTCTTTCTCTATTTAATGAAGTAACTGATACACCTTTTGTTAAGAATGGTGATTGAGCTACTTTTTCAAATGCATCTAGTGGTCTTTGTATTCCATCGAACATTGACTCTATAAGTCCTGGCCCAAGTTCGATACTTAAAGGTTCTCCTGTTGTAACAACTGGGTCCCCTGGCCCTATTCCTGTAGTTTCTTCGTAAACTTGGATAGATGCCTTATCTCCTCTCATTTCAATGATTTCTCCGATAAGACCTTTTTCTCCAACCTTAACCATATCATAAATATTTGCTTCGTCCATTCCTTCAGCAACAACTAAAGGACCTGCAACCTTGATTATTTTTCCGGTCTTCAACTCTCTAACCTGCCTTCCTATAAAATATTTACACCAACAGCTTTTTCCACGCTATCGCTTATTCTCTTTGAACCTATGTTTAACGTTCCTTGATTGCTTGGAATTAATATTACAGCAGGAAGCATTTGCTTATTGTAACGCTCAATTGTTTCTTCAATTTTTGCTGCAACATGCTCTGTTATAAAGATAACTGCGTATCCATTCATAGCCATTCTATCAACAGCAATTCTAGCTTCATCAGCTTCTACTACCGGAAATACATCTATTCCTATAGCTTTAAATGCTAAAACTGAGTCTTTATCACCAACTACTCCAATTTTCTTATACATAAATATCACGCAGCCTTTCTCTTATTACTTCCTCAGCAATATTATTAAGCTTACCTACCATAATAATTCTTATTATCTTAATTTCCGTTTCTTTAGCATAAATGTATGATAAAATTCTTTCAGGTCCAAATGTTACTAGCTTACCAGTTTTCATAAGATCCATAATGTAATTATCACTTAATTTTTCTAAAAGATTTGCTGAATTTGTAGCTATGTATCCCTCAACACCATCTTTTATTAAATCAGAATATACACTTGTGCTTAATTTTGAAATAATATTTTCTGGTGTTTCATTTAATATAGATACTAATGTATCTTTGCTTATAGATCCACCGCTAACTAATACTTCTGAAGCAAATTCTCTTCCTTTACCTTGCTTTTTAATTCTTAGTAAAGTTCTAATATTTGTAGCATCGATAATTGCATTTACAAGTTTATCTGTAAATTTATAATTTAAAGATTTCTTTATTTCAACTAATTCTTTAAACATATATCTATCTACTATAATATCAATCTTTTGAGGATCCTTATTTACTTCAAAATCAGCTATAACTTCTAGAACTGCCTTTTCAACATTTCCTTTTAAGTCTCTGAAATTATCTGTATCAATTTTTCTCTTTAAATCACTTAAATCTTCTTTTCCTAAATCTATTAGCATATTTGAAAAATCTTTATTTAAGAACTTTCCTTTTAATAAAACCTTAATATTATGGTATTTATATTTAATGCTCATTAAATCTACAATTTCTTTTACTGGGCATAGTTCATAAACTAATTTATAAACTCTTTTAAGTTCAGTGCTTAGAATCACTTCATAATCAGCAGCTCTTTTAACATTACCCATTATATTTGCATACTCAGTTTCCCCAAGTATTTTTAAAACCTCATCAGCAGAATTAGCTTCTAACATTCTTTCTACTTTGGCCTTATCAAGGAGTCTTGTTTCCAATACCCAAATTCTTGAAAGAGCTTGAGTAAATTGCATTACATCCATACTACCCCTCCTTAATTAAATAACACCTTTGCCACTTCGAACTCTAACTCATCTCTTAATGAGCTTACTAAAGCCTCATAAGTGCTATTTATTTCTATGCCATTATTTTCTAAGATAAAACCACCTTTAAATTTACCTGGAGTTTCACTTAAAGTTATTTGTGCATTTACTTTCTTATTTAATTCTTCAATGAATGCTGAATCTACAATCTTTAATCCTTGTTCATTTAAAATTAATGTTTGCTTACCGCTTAAGTTCATTGATAAAATTGTATTTTTTACAAAGTTTAAGAATTCTTCCTTAGATAAGCTTGTTAATTTATCTATACTTTTTTCAAAAACTTCATCAATAATTTCTTGCTTAGCCGCTAATTTGTTATTTCTAACTTTTAATTTAGCACTTGATATTACTCTTTCTTTTTTAGATTTTGCTTCAACTTCAGCCTTATCTAAAATTTCTTTAGCAATTTCATTGGCACTGCTTACTTTTTTAGAAATAATTTTATCTTTTTCTTCAGCAGCAGTAGCTAAGATATTTTCCTTTCCAGCTTCTGCATCCTTAAGGATTTTAGAAGTTATATTTTTTACATTTGACATAATTTATATCTCCAATCTTATATTGACGCTATTTTTATATTGCCATGTAAAATTACACTGCCATACTTACTAGCATGAATGATATAACGAATCCTAATAATGCATAAGTTTCAACCATTGCAGCTAAAATGATTCCTTTAGTGTTGTGTTCTGGTCTCTTAGCTAATATTTGAATACCTGATGCAGCAACTCTACCTTGAGCAATACCTGAGAATAAACCTGCTAAAGCGATTGGTAAACAAGCAGCTATTAAGTATAAACCTTGTTCTAAAGACATTCCTGAAGACATCTTAGTGTAAGCAACGAAACCAACAACGAAACCGTATAAACCTTGAGTACCTGGTAATAATTCTAATACTAACGCTTTACCGAACTTTTCTGGCTCTTCTGTAACTAATCCTGAAGCTGCTTCCCCAACTAGTCCAACACCTTTAGCTGAACCTATCCCTGATAAACCAACTGCTAATGCAACACCTAAAGCTGCGAATATTAAACCACCGTTATTTTCCATAAAAAATTGTATCCATGTATTCATTTTTAAAATCCTCCTAATTTTCCTTTAAATTCATATATTTTTCTGATGCTTTAAATGGAGTAAAGGCTTTTCCTCCACCTTCGTAGAATTTTGAGAAATATTCTACATATTGTAATCTTGCTGTATGAACATATGCTCCTAATAAACCTAATAATAGGTTAAATACATGAGCTGCTATGAACAGAAATGGTAATAATATTATTGCTGGACCAGTTAATGATTGCATTAATAAGTTTAACGCTCCTGCAATACATCCACCTGATAATCCTAAGGCCATAAGTCTTGTATATGAAACTAAGTCACCAATATAACCTGTTATTCCATATAAAGCATATAATCCTTGACCTATTTGAGCACCTTTTGTCTTTTCTGCTCTACCACCAGTTAATACTATTACAAGCATACCAAATATCATTGCTGCTATTGCAATATATTTAACTATTGATGGCCATCCTAACATTATGCAACCAGCTAATACACCAATTGATATTAATGTTATTAACCATGAACCAACATCATAAAATGCATCCTTTGGTTTTCCTGATTTAATAAGTGTATATGCCTTTACGCATAAACCAAATAATATTTGAATAACACCAAATACTATAGAAGCCACTAAAAGAGTATTAACATCTTCAGTTGGGTTTATAAGTCCAGGTATTTTTACTGCATCACCAAAGAATGATCCATAAATTAATCCTATAGCGATTGTTGGTATACTTAAGAATAAGAAGAATCTAGCAAAATCTTCATTTTTCTTATTTAATTTTAAGAATTTCATTGCACAGAATGCAGAAATTAACATTACTAATCCATATCCAACGTCAGCAACCATCATTCCAAAGAATATTAAGTAAAATGGTACTAATAATGGAGTTGGATCAACCTCATTATATTTTGGTAAACTATACATTTCTGTAACAGATTCGAATGTTTTATTAAGTAATCCATTTCTTAATTTAACTGGAACTGCCTCAACTTCATCCTCTTTTACATCTTCAAATGATATATAATAATCATCATTTAGAACTTCTTTACATATCTTTTGTAGTATGTCATTCTTTTCTACTTCACACCATCCTTGAATTGCAACAGTGTTAGCAGTTCTTAAGAAGTTATTTGAAGCCTTATATCTTAAAATAATGTTTGTAAGATAATCATAAACTAACTTCATTTTCTTGTAGTCTTCTTCAAATGAAGCTACTTCTTCTTTTACAAAGAATATTTTTGACTTTAATTCTTCTATTTCATGAGCATGATTTGTTATAACTACTTGTGGTATTTCATTAAACTCTGATTTAAACGAACTAAACCCAAATCCTCTTAAAATATTTAATACTTCATCATGTCTTTCACTTAAAGCCACAACTACTATGTTTATATCGTTATTACCTCTTGAGATAATTTCAACATACTCATAATCTAAACTTTCATTAAGTTGTTCTTCATATTGCTTTGAAATACTTCCAACGAAAGTTGATACCATCTTTAGCTCATTTAGAGCTTCAAAAGAAATATCTAAGGCTTGCCATGGAGTTAAAACTTCAATTTCACCTTCTAGCTTAGTAATCTTGCTTTCTATGCTATGAAGCTCATCTTCCTTTTCCTTAACTTTAGCATAAATTTCATTCCAGTTAATATTTTTAACTGCTTTTTCTAACTCATCAATAGTTAAGTTTTCCTTGTCATCCTCTAATGCTTTTAATCCTGACTTTTTAGGTATATAGTGAGTTAAAAAGTCTAGAGTAGTTTTAGCCTTTGATAAATCTTCTTCGTACTTTGCAATATTTGAATCTACTTCATCCTTATTAAGAGATTGTAACTCCTCATTGGCCTCTAACAAGTTTTCATCCTGTAAATTTATAAACTCTACATTTGCAAAACCTTGTAGCCTACGAAGAAGTTCTTCTTTTTTAGATTCAAAAGTAAGCAAAGTGAATTTGTTCATCTTAACTATTGCCATGAATCTTCACTATCCTCTCAACAACTATATTAATAGCATTATCTTTTAAATCTTGAGACATATTACGTATAGCCTCTATTTCTTTATCACCCATCTTTAAGATAGGCTCTGCATTGCTATTTCCTTCTTCTAAAGCAGCTTTTAATAAGCTATCAGCTTTTATTTTAGCCTCACTTACTATTTGATCATATTTAATATCAGCTTCTTTAGTCGCATTGCTAATAATTTCTTTTGCATTTTGTTTAGCATCTAAAATTATTGTTTCAGCTTTTTTCTCAGCTTCCTTTATCTCATTAATTGCTTCTAATGCCAAAGTCTCACCACCTTTACTATATACAAGTTGGATAATATAAATATTAATACTTTATATAGTATTAATTACTTTTTATCTCCTTCTTAATTATACACTGTTTTTACGATTTTTCAACTTTTTTTTGTTAACATTTCCTAAACAACATTTTAATATTAAAATAATTATCTATTTACTAAAAACTTTATTTGTTTTTTAATATTATTTTTTATAATATTAATTTTTCTTTACTTTTCTAGTTATATCAACCATTTCACCTTCATATGAGCATAAGAAATATACTTTTCCCTTCTTTATAATGTTATTTTTTATAAATTCATCTATATCTATACTAAAACTTTCAATATAATAATCTTTAAAAGAATATTCTTCTCTAAGAAGGTCTTTAATTTCATTTTCAATATTCTTTTCTAATCCTTTTCCTAAAAACTCAGGCATTCCCCTCCTTTTATTAAATAGTAAATAATCATATTTTATTATGTCTCTTAATATTTCACTATCTAACTTTGTTATATCCATATTAAAATCTAAAAATACTCTATAATACTCACTATTTCCTATATTTCTATCAAAGTATCCCTTTTTATCAAAATAATTTCCTAACTCTAGATAAAAATCATAGGGTGTTTCAAAACTATTTATTAAAAATTTTATTATATTATTGAATTTTTGAGAGTTATAATACTTATCAACCATACTTTCTACTTTTTTTAATATTAAAAGTTCATCATAGGATATATCATTAGTTTGTAATATTTCATATGGAGGATATGGTGAATACTTCATTCCATATTCTTCAGCCTCTTCTCTCATAGAAGACCCTCTAAGTAATTTTAAAAATCCTAATTGAATTTCCTCTGGCCCTATACTATAAACATCATTAAATGATTTTTTAAATGATATTATATCTTCTCCTGGTAACCCTGCTATTAAGTCTAAATGTTGCTTAATATTTTTGATCTCCAGTAGTTCAACTACCTTTTCTTTTATATCACTAAAGTTAACAAATCTGTTTATCTTATTTAACACCTCATCATTAGTTGTTTGTACCCCCACCTCAAATTGAAATCTATCTTTAGGAGCCTTTCTTAATAATTCTAGCTCTTGTGGTTTTAATATATCTGCAGATATCTCAAAGTGGAATTGTGTATTAGTATCTGCATTAATTAAAAATTCCCATATAGCCATAGAGAATTTAAAATTGCAATTAAATGTTCTATCAACAAACTTAACTAACCTAACTTTTTTATCTATAAAATATTGCAGTTCCTTTTTAACTCTTTCTATATTTAAAAATCTTACACCATGTGTAGTAGAAGAAAGACAATATTTACAATTAAAAGGACATCCCCTAGATGCTTCATAATAAACTATTTTATTATCTAGATTTTCATCTTCCTTATATGGAAATACTATTTCATCCATATTCATAAGGGGTCTATTACCATTACTAATAACTTTATCATTTTCTTTGAAATACAACCCTCTTATATCTGTTATACTTCTATCACCTAGTAAATATTCCACAAACTCTCTATAAGTTTTTTCTCCCTCACCTTGAATTACATAATCCCCCGAAAGTTCTTTTAATATATTTAAACTATCATAGGATACCTCAGGACCTCCATAAACAATTTTTATATTCTCATCTATTAACTTTATTAAATTCGATAATCTTTTAACTACTTCTATATTCCAAATATATGTTGAAAATGCTACTACATCTGCCTTTTCTTTAATTATCTCTTCTAATATTTTTTCATCTCTATCATTTATTGAAAATTCTCTTATTTGACATTCGTAATTCATATCCTCCGTAAATGCCTTTAAATACCTAACTGCTAAATTGCTATGAACAAATTTTGAATTTATAGCTGTTAATAATACCTTCATCTTTTTCTTCCCTTCGTTTATTTATTTTATTTTTTCACCTTTTACAAAAAAAATATCTTCCCAAACTTTTTCTTCTTTTATATCGTATATATCACTCAACATTCTTTTTGTATCATCTATATTTGATTTAGAGATTGGGTTTAAATTTTTAAACTCAAACTCTTTTGTTTTACCCGATGGTAATACTGCCATAACTTTATTATTTGATACTTCTCCAATTTCTTTATTTATGTCCCATATATATATTTCCCCTCCAACCTTAACTAACTTACTAGCTTCTCTAATTAAATTAACCTTACTAGACTCTCTCCATATGCTACTTAAATAAAAAAACACTGTACAAGTGTCATATTCTCCATGAGTAGTTTTTTCATCAATTGAACCTTCTAACAAATCTACCGAAACTTCATCTATGGCATCTTTTGAAATATTGTATATTACTCCATAGCTTTCCCCAACATCTAATATGTCTCCAGTTAATTTTATATCGCTTAAGTTTAATATAATTGTTTTTCCCATAAATACCACTCCCTAAAATAAAAAATTTTAATTCTTTATAAATTTTACTATTATATTTATATAATTATGTAACTTATTTTAAATTAAATCATATTTTTTATTATGTATTCAGCTTTTGTAGTATTTACTCTTACCAATGTATATTAACTCATTTAGTTATATTAATGCAAAAAAATATTTTGAAAATAAATTTCAAAATATTTTTTTAATATCATTATTTACTTTTTTTCATTTTATTCTTATACATTAGAGCTATTATTATTGCCATCACAAAAATTGTGATAAATATCCAAATTACATTTGGCAAATTAAATATAGCTGTATTTATTTGCCCACCTATCTTATATAAACAACCACCCTTACTATCTAATATATATATATTTGCATCGTTGTACTTTATTTTCTCTATATAACTATCTTTATCTAATGCCACTATTGCTTTAGATGTACCATTTTCAGTTAAAACATATATATAGTTATCTACATTATCTGCAAATATTACTGTATCTTTAGGAAAACATTTTCCTTCATAATCGATAGTTAATCCTTTCAAGGCAGTTACTTTATCATGCTGATATCTAGGACCTAAAGTAACTTCAGTTGGATGGTTAGCTATAACAAAAGAAAGCTTATTAGTTCCATCTGAAAATCTTGGAGAAGTAATAGGATCGCCTCCACTAAAATCTGGCCATCCATACCAAGCCTTTTCTTTTATATCATATATATAATCAGCATCATCTTTCACAGCTCTTACTCCACTATCTTCCATACCTCCAACTATAGCTATTAGTTTTCCTAAACTATCTATTGCTAATCCTTCAACATTCCTAATTCCTGTGGCATATGTTATAAATTCATTATTATTTAAATCATATCTTAAAATACTTGCATTACTTAAAACACTTTCCTTAATCTTCTGCCCCTCTATAACTTTTTCCCCAAATGGAACAAATGCATAATTATTATTATATCCTATTCCAGTTGATTCCCACTCAAAAGATGCCTTGTCCTCATTCTTATTATTCTCATCAACAACTCCTGAATTAGTATTAGAGCCTATACTTATATATAAATAATCTCCATTCAAAATAATATTTGTTTTGTAATTCAATCCATTATTAGGTAAACCATTAATTAACTCTGTATATTGCTCTTTATTTACATCATATAATAGCACTCTATTATCACTTGCAATTATAATATCATTATTATAACAAGCTATATCATATATATTTAAAGTTTTATCATTTACTAAAATCTCCTCTTTATTATCATTATTGATAATTTTAATAGTATTTTTAAATGCTATGTATAAATTATTTTCTTTATCAAAATCAAAGGAAACTGCTCCTCCTAACCCCTTTGTATTTATTGACCAATCTACATTCTCATAGATAAGATTTAAATCATACCTATTACTAAATTTATAAATTCCAAAAGATAAACTAACAATTATTATTGAAAATATTAAAAACTTAAAAAATCTCCACATTACTCCTTCCCCCTTTATATTTTTATTTATATTTTCTCACTAACAAAATATTACTTAATAATTAAATAATAACTAGTTAATATCATATTATCTAATTTTACCGAATAAGTATTAATGTAATTCACTACAAACTTTTAACTAAAAATTTAATTTTAAAAGTAGACTTACAAACTTTACTTAAGGGGGCTAATTAACTTTGGAGAAGGATATATTTTTTAAAAATTCATTTTTTCTTACTGCAGCTAATATAACAACTGGAATACTAGGATTCATTTTTTCTATGTATCTAAATAATTTAGCTGGACCTGAAGGAGTTGCTCTTTATGGTTTAGTAATGCCTGTATACAATTTGTTTATTTGCTTAATGACTGCAGGTATTATAGCAGCTATCTCTCAACGTTCTGCGATATATCAATCAAAAGGAGAATATAATAATCTATTTAAAACTATTCGTTCAGTTACTTTTTTTAACATAATTTGGTCTATTGTCATAGGAATTTTAGTTTTTTTTCTAGCTCCATACATAAGTAAATATGGTATAAAAGATGTAAGAACATTAAATGCCATTAAAGTTACCTGTCCTGCAATGATCTTTATTGCTCTTTCTAATATATTAAAAGGTTTCTTTTATGGAACATCAAAAATTGCAGTTCCTGCAATTATTGATATATCTGAAAAAGCTATGAGAATTATAACTATTGCTTTATTAGTATATGTTTTTAAAGCTCAATCATTATCATCTTTAATCACACTAGCTTATGTATCTTTGGCCTTAGGAGAATTACAAAGTTTAATATTACTATTCTGTTACTATAAATATACAAAAAAAAGAATGCCTACTAGTAACGAAATTCCAGAAAGTAGAGCTCAACTTATTTTCAATGTATTAGTAATTTATTTACCTCTATGTTTAAACGGCTTTTTAGGAAATACATTTGCAACTATTTCAACATTAATTGTCCCAAGACAACTAGTGGCTTCTGGTATTGATTATAGCTCTGCATTAAATCTTATTGGTAGATTTAATGGAATGGCTTTGACTATAGTAACATTCCCACTTATAGTTGTTAATTCAATAAATACATTACTTGTACCAGATTTATCACAAAGTATAAGCTCTGGAGAATATTATAGTGCTTCGCAAAGAATTAAGACTATTTTAAAAATTGCTTTTTTATTAGGTATGGCTACTACTATCATTTGTCAACTTATTCCTGATTCATTAGGACAAATGTTTTTCCAAAGAGATGATTTAGGTTTATATATTAGACTTTCTTCTTTATCAGCACCTATTTTCTTTGTTGCTAATACAATGTTTGGAATTTTAAATGGTTTAAATAGACAAAGTATTATTCTAAGAAATTCTATAATTATTTCTGTTACTGAAATATTATGTCTTTATTTCTTTACTGCAATACCTAGTATAAATATTTTTTCTTACGTTATAACAATTTTTATTACTTCTACCTTAGGATTAATAATAAATTTACGTGAAGTAAAGAAACATATTGAACTAAATTTATCATTTTTTAACGTAGTTATTTTTGCTCTTATAGGAATATTAGTTTATTTAATCTTAAATTTATTTACTAATAGATTGTTAGATGGCTTATTTTTAAGTAAGAATATAATTATAATAATTTTAACATTCGGTATTTTTGCATATCTAAGCAGATTTGGACTAGACGAAGACTAATATCTCTAACAAAAAAGCTCATTATCCCAATATGGATAATGAGCTTTTTAATAATTTTATTTTACATATTTTTTCTTAAAAATCTTGGTAATAAAGTAAATAATCTAGGCGAAATCATATCTAAATCTTTTTTATTTATTCCTCCAAGGAAAATTAAAGCACATAAATATATCATTCCCCCAATTCCCATAAGAATCAATATAACAAAACAAATTATAATTCTTCCACTTCCAATTATATTTATAATTCTATCAATTGGAATTCTGAATATATAAATCCCTAAAGCCATAAGTGCTGAAGATATAGCAGGAATAATGGCTAATTTAAATATAGGAATTTTCATTTTAAAAATTCTTCTAAGTCTTCTATGATTTATAATAACAGGAATTAAAAAGGCGAAGAAACTTGCAAAAATTGCTCCTAATATATTTATATCTTTAATAGAAACTAAGAAATAATTAATAATAAATTTAATTACTATCCCTAACAAAGCTGTGCTTAGCACTAAGTAAACTTTATTAATCCCTTGTAATATAATATTTTGAATTGCAGATATGGACATAAATATCAATACTACTGAACCATATTTTAATAATTGATACCCAGCCGTTGTATTAAATAGCATTATATATATATCTTTACTTAGCATTGATAATCCTACTGCTGCTGGTATAGTTATTAAATAAGTTATTTTAAAACTATAGGCCATCTGAGATTTTAATTCTTTTCTATTCTTTTGTGTATATGCTTGTATTATCTTAGGAAATACTGCAGCACTTAATGCTGTAACTAATGCAAAAGGTACATTCAATAATGTATTATAATATCCTAAAACACCATACAACCTTGTTGATTCTATATTGGAAAAACCTGCTGCAAGCAATCTTGCTTTGACGTTTATAGTATCAACAAGACTTCCAGCATTCTGCAATCCTGCTACCATTATGATTGGTACACCATAAAATAAAAGCTTCTTTAATATTTTTTTGTTGCTTATTTCCTTTTCAGATTTATCTTCTATTTCAGCCTTTCCTTCATAGTCAAGCTTATCATACATTATTAATATGAATATTAAGGCAGCAATTGCTCCTATTGTAGTTCCTACTGTTCCACCTGCACTACCCCATTCAATACTAATTTGAACAAATACATATGCAAATATTAAACTTAATACTATATTAACTATTTGCTCAAGTACTTGAGATATCGCTAATGTTTTCATGTCTTCCGTACCTTGCATATAACCTCTATATGTTGCTAATATACAACTAAAAAATACTGTAGGAGCTAAAAATCTTAATGATAAAGCTGCTTCTGCCCAATCAGTACCTTCAGCAATAACTCCAGCTAATGCTATAAAAGCTATGGTAATAATAGCTCCAATAATAGCTAAGTATGTTCTTGCAACTTTCATAGCTCTTAGAGCATCTTCATGATGCCCTTGAGCTCTTAATTCTGATACAACCTTAGCAACTGCTGGTTGTGCACCTAAGCTGGTAATAGCTAGTATAAAAACAAAATATGAATAACTTGCATTATATATTCCAATCCCATCTTGCCCTATAATAGCATTTAATAGCGGTACATATGCTGCTGATAATATTTTAACAAGTATTCCTGCTACAGATAAGATAAGAAAACTACGACCCACTGACTTCTCTTCCATAACTTTCCCCTTTATACGTTCTTATATAGTAAATTTAAATACATCCTTCTTTATCTTCTTAAACATTGGTGGAAGTGATTCTGCTATTGTCTTATTTTTTAAATATTCTAGCTTTCCATCTGCGCCCTTAAATATAAGCTTATATGCGTAAAGGAACTGATAATTTAATCCAAACTTATTATCAAAGAATGAATTTAACTTTCTATCTCCATACTTAAAATCACCTATTATTGGATTTCCTAAGTGACTTAAATGCGCTCTAATTTGATGGCTTCTACCTGTAATAAGATCAATTTCAAGTAATGAATATGCTCCATTAGTTTGAACTGTTTTTACTTCCATAGAAATCTCTTTTGTATTAGGTTTCTTTTCATCATATACTTTTGATATATTTTCATTTTCATTTTTTGAAATATAACCTCTGTATATTCCGTCTTTTATTTTCCCTTTTACTAAGGCGTTATAATACTTTTTCACCTTACCTTCTCTTATCATCTCATTCATTGTTCTTAATGACTCGAAATTTTTTCCGAATATAACAACTCCTGAAGTATTTCTATCCAATCTATTACACGGTGCTGGAGTAAATGTCTTTTCCTTCTCTGGTAAATAGTCACCTTTTCCATGTAAATATGATAATACATAGTCAGTAAGTGAAGCTTGAGCTCCCTTTTGATCTGGATGAACTAAAACACCAGGCCATTTTTCAACAATTACTATATTATCATCTTCATATGTAACCATAAGTCCACTATAATTTACTTTTATGAATGAATCTTCTTTCTTCTCTTGCTTACTTTGGATATATCTTATTTCAATAACATCTCCTAGTTCTAGAGAGTAATTTTCTTTTTTCTTTACTCCATTTACTCTTATATCACCTTTTCTTAATGCTTTGAATATAGCACTTAAAGGTACATCTTTTAAATATTTTCTCAAAAACTTATCTAGTCTTTGACCTGCCTCATTTGTTCCTATTTCAATTTTCAAAAAATCAACTCCTATATTATGTATATGAAACAACTCTTCTTTATTCAATCAGAGTTGTAAATTCATCTTGCTAAATCAAAGATTTAGAGATTCATTTATGAAACAACTCTTCTTTATTCAATCAGAGTCGTAAATTCATCTTTCTTGGACATTTTCCCATTATACTAGATTAATATTATTTTTTTAAGTTGTCAAATAATTCATAGCAACTTCACATTGAATTGCTACTCCAATAGGTAATGCATCTTCATCTATGTCAAATAAACTATTATGTGCAGGATGTACTATTCCTTTTTCCTCATTCCTAATTCCTAAGAAATAAAATACTGATGGCACTTTATTAGCAAAATAAGCAAAACTTTCTACTCCTAACTTAGGATTTTTTTGTACTTTAACATTTTCAGAACCTATAATATTTATTGCAGAATCCTCTAATATTTTTACCATATTATCATCATTGTATAAACAAGGATATGATTCTTCTATTTCAATTTCTGCACTTCCTCTAAAAGTTGTACAAATCCCATTTACAATTTCCTTTAATCTTGCTTTTGCAAATTCTCTATCTTCATTTGTCATAGTTCTTATGATTCCACCTAACTTCACTTCATTAGGTATTATATTTTGTGCTGTTCCACCATGTATACTACCAATTGTTACAACTGCTGGATTAACAGGCTTTATCTCCCTACTAACTATACTTTGCAAAGAAGTAACAACATGACTTGCCATAACTATGGGATCAATAGCAGTATCAGGATAAGCTCCATGACCTCCAGAACCCTTTATTGTAATATTAAATGGATTAGATGCGGCATTTACTGTCCCTCTTCTAACCATTATCATTCCAGCATCTAATGTTTCTTCAACATGTAATCCACACATAACATCCACAGTAGGATTTGTTAAAACTCCTTCTTCTATCATTACCTTGGCTCCACCAGTAGTCTCCTCTGCTGGTTCAAATATCAACTTTACAGTTCCATTGAATTTATCTTTATTTTTATTTAATAACTTTGCTGCACCTAATAAAATTGTAGTATGTCCATCATGTCCACATGCATGCATCTTTCCACTAACCTTTGATGCATAGCTACAAACTTTTTTATCCTGCATTGGTAATCCATCAATATCTGCTCTTAGACCTATTACCTTATTATTTACCCCTTCTTTAGTACCTTCTATTATTCCACATACACCAGTTCCAGCAAACTCTTTAAACTGGATTCCTTCTTTTCTTAAAAAATCTTTTATAAATTTAGATGTATTCGTTTCTTCGAAGCCTAGTTCTGGGTATTGATGCAAAGTCCTTCTTATTTCTATTAATTCATCTTTAATATGATTTGCTTCTATATTAAAACCTTTCATAAACAAAAACTTCTCCTAAAAAAAATTTACAGGCTTATATTTAAAAATATAAGCCTATTTAGATTAATTATATATTATGCATCCTTTTTATTCAATTAGTTTGCTGATGTATATCACTTTTATTACTTTATCTTAACATTTTTTCTAGTTCATATAACCTAAATCTTTCAGGTTGTTGGAACTCTGCTCCTGATGATCTTTTTTCAATAAGCTTTTTGTACTCCTCAAATTGTGCATCTCCTAGTTTTTTTCTTATTACATTCAATTCACATTCTTGTATATACTCTCGTTCTTCTTGAGACAACACTATATATTTATTTAACTTTGAAATTATTTGATTTAAATTTTCCTTTTCCTCCGCACTAATTAAATCATCATTCTTTTCAATAAATACCTCTAACTTTTTTCCTTCTTCAGGAGAACAAGCTAACGTTGACTCTGTAAAACTATTTAAATTTATAGTAGTAATAATTACAAATAAAAGTAACCTTATATATTTTCTATACTTACACATAATGAATCCACCTTTTGCAAAAGTTTTTATATACTTATTATTACCCTTTTGCAGAATATTAATTAATATTACTTAATTAATATTATTAAGTTATTCTCCATTAATACTCTTAAAGAAAAACTTCTATCTATATCATCTTTAAACTCTAATGTTATTCTATCTCCATCTATTGACTTTACTTTTGCATCACCATATTGTCTGTGATATAAAGCATCACCTTTTTTAATTCCATAATCCGCAGAATTACTTTCTTCTTCTAATCCACTCTCTAAAACAAATCTAGATACATCACTAAACTTACCTCTAATAGTTTTAGGTGAAAATACATAAAGATTTTTAATAGCTCTTGTAATGGCAACGTAGAAAAGTCTTCTTTCCTCTTCTAAATTCTCTTCTATTGATGATTTATGAGGAATTGTTTCTTCTACACAGTTAATAATAAATACATTTTTAAACTCCATTCCCTTTACACCATGTATTGTACTAAGAATTACACCATCCTGAACTACCTTACTTTTTTCAATTTCTTCCTTAACATTATCTACATGTGTCAAAAATTCTGATATATTTCTAAATCCTTCTATTGCACCTTTAAATTCCTCTAACACATCCTCTAAGTCACTAAAGTTCTGATTAAATTTACTTGCATATTCTCTTAGATAATCAATATATCCTAGAGAAGAGATTATATATTGTACAGCACTACCTAATGAAATTTTATTAAGGTATGCAATGTCCTTCTTTAAATCATCTAACTTTTTTGCTTGAAATGGTGCAGTATCACTTTTGTCTATAAGAATATCAAATACATTCTTATACTCTTTATAATTCCCTACATAACTTAAATTACTTTTACTAATATACCTAAATGGCTTATTTATTATAAAATTAAAAGCCTCTCTATTGTATGGATCTACTGATAGTATTAAATAGTTTATTATATCTTTACATATAAAATGCTCAAAAAAATTATATCCCTTATCTAATAAAACAAAAGGTATTTTTCTTCTTGTAAAAGTATCTATCAAACTTCTAGCTTCCATATTAGTTCTATATAATATAGCATTGTTACTATAGTCTTCACCAATAAAGGACTTAATAATATTTACAATCTCCTCACCTTGCAAAAATTCATTATAGGGTTTCATAAACTTTATAATTCCTTTTTCAGATTCAAATGATAATATCTCTTTATTATTTCTTCCTAAATTATTAGAAATTAGCTTTTTAGATATATCAATTATATTCTTTTTACTCCTATAGTTAGTTGACAAATATACTTTTTCTCCTTTAATAAAGGATTTATCAAACTCTACCATATATTCAGGCTTAGAGCCTCTAAATGAATATATACATTGATCTTCATCTCCTACAGCAAATAACTCATTTCCATCATTTATCATTTTTAAAAATGCTATTTGTAGTTCATCACAATCTTGAAACTCATCAACTAAAACATACTTAAATAAATTTCTATATTTACTTAATATATTAGAATTATTCTTAAATAAATATAATACTCTTACAGATAAATCATCAAAATCCCAAAGTTTTTCTTTTTCTTTCTGCTTTTCATATTGCTCATAACATTCCTTAAAAATTTCCATAGATATTGATGGTGAGAACTCCTCTAATTTTCCTAATGATGTTTTAAATAATGATATGTTATTCAAAACATCTCTAACTTTATCATCATTTACATCATCAAAATACTTTCCTAATACACTTTTTACTATTCCATGACCTTTACCACCATCTATTATTTTTATATCAAAACCTTCTCTAAGTAAAATTTTATAAAATAATCCGTGAAAAGTTCCAAAAAAAGGTGCTGTATCTTTTTTAAAAATATTCTTATATCTTGACTTCATATTCTCAGCAGCTGCTCTAGTAAATGTTATAACAATAATATTTCCAATCTTAACTTTTCTTTCTTCAATAAGATGATTTACTCTATTTATTATAACTGTTGTTTTCCCACTTCCTGGAGCCGCTACTACTAATGTATTTTTACCTTTACTATTAATTGCTTTCATTTGGTAATTATCTAATGCTACTTTCATATGTACTCCTTAAATGTAATATACTTTAATTATTACCTCTATTATAATATAAATAACTATATTGTAATAATTTATATATAGATGTACAATATCTTTAGGTATTTTTCAATAAAGGAGATAAAAATGGAAAATTTAATGAGATTTGACGTTACTAACGAAAGAAATCTTACAATGCTTGTAGATTTTTATGAATTAACGATGGCTAATGGATATTTTAACAAGGAAGTACAAAATAGAATAGCATACTTTGATATGTACTTCAGAAGAGTACCTGATGGTGGTGGATACTGCATTATGGCCGGAGTTGATCAACTTATTCAATATCTAAATAATTTATCATTTACTGAAGGCGATATTAAATACTTAGAAGAAAAAAACATTTTTTCAAAAGAATTTTTAGATTACTTAAGAAACTTTAAGTTCGAATGTGATGTTTGGGCTATTCCTGAGGGAAATCCTGTTTTTCCAAATCAACCTTTAGTAACAGTTAGAGGTCCTGTTGTACAAGCTCAATTTGTTGAAACAATGATACTTTTAACTATAAACCATCAAACATTAATAGCTACTAAAGCAAATAGAATTTGTAGAGCTGCTAATGGTAAAACCGTTATGGAATTTGGTTCAAGACGTGCACAAGGTTATGATGGTGCTATATACGGTGCAAGAGCTTCTATAATAGGCGGTTGTGACTCTACTGCCTGTACAATTGCAGACAAATATTTTAATGTTCCTGCTGTTGGTACAATGGCACATAGTTGGGTACAACTATTTGATACTGAATATGAGGCTTTTGAAGCTTGGGCTCAAACATATCCTGACAATTGTTCTTTATTAATCGATACTTATAATGTACTTAAATCTGGTTTACCTAATGCTATTAAAGTCTTTGATGAAGTTTTAAAACCACTAGGTAAAAGACCACAAGGAATAAGAATTGATTCTGGAGATATAACATATTTAACTAAAAAATGTAGAAAAATACTTGATGAAGCTGGTTATAACGATTGTAAAATAATTGTCTCTAATTCTTTAGATGAGCATATAATAAGAGATGTTTTATCACAAGGGGCTTGTATTGATGCATTTGGTGTTGGTGAGAGATTAATAACTGCAAAATCTGAACCTGTATTTGGAGGTGTTTATAAACTTGTAGCTGTTGAAAAAGACTCTACAATAATTCCAAAAATAAAGATTAGTGAAAATAGTGAAAAAATTACTAATCCTGGTTTCAAAAAAATATATAGATTGTTTGATAAAAATACTGATATAGCAATAGCTGATGTTATTTGTCTAAATGATGAAGAAATAGATGAAAATTCTGAACTTGAAATCTTCCACCCAATTCATACATGGAAAAGAAAAAAAATAAATAATTTTTATACAAAAGAATTATTAGTTAAAATTTTCGAAAAAGGTGAACAAGTTTATTCTTCACCTTCAGTGTTAGAAATTAAAGAGTTTTCTAAACAAGAAACATCTAAATTATGGCCTGAAATTTTAAGATTTGAAAATCCTCATACTTATTATGTGGATCTTTCACCAAAGCTTTGGAAATTAAAACAAGAACTTTTAATGGAAAAAAAGCACTAAAAAATTTAATAGTCACTGATGCTTTGCTTCAGTGACTATTATACTTACTCATCTTTATATCCTACATAACTTGGAATTATATACTCCAAGCTTGTATCTTGTGAATACATAAAATCATCATCAATAATCTCTTTAAAAATAACCTTATCTCCTACTAAATGTTCAACAAAAGGGCAAATTTCATTGTGATTTTTAGCTGGACTCATCGGACATTCATTACTACAACTTATCTTCTCCTTCTTACTTGACCAAAATGGACATTTACTCATAACCCATACCCCCACTTTATCTGTAAACGAAATCACAAGTCTATTATACATTATTTTCATACATAAATAAACTTTTATTCCATTTTATATAATGTTTTATACTATTTATTTATAATATAACATATTTTATCATTAAATCAATATTTTTATATTTTTTTGATAAAAAAATATCAATTTCTTCATAGAAGAAATTGATATTTTAAAACTATATACTCTATTTTTTAATAGCAGAATTTTTAACAACTGATATTTTTATTATTTCATTTTGGAATGCTTTTAATAAAGCTTTTTCTAAAACTTTTTGTTGATCAAAATTTTCAATATCTCTACATTCAGCAAAGACTTTATTTAATTCTCCCTCAACATTTGTATATGTTAATGTAACATATGGCTTATCATATTCAACCTTTACTATTTTTAATCCCCAAGAAATTTGAGCATAATCTCCATCTAATGTTAACTTAGTTAAAGATTTCAATTTTTCATTTTCAGCATTTGGATCATTAATTATTAATAATTCATCACCAACTTTATATTTTGCCATATAAATTCTCCTCCTTTATATTTATACTAATTACAAATTATATTTTATGCAATTAACATAATAAATATGTAATTATTATTTCTCATTCTTCTTATAAAATATCATAATTTGTATAAATTTACAATGAGATTTTGTTAAATTTTCTTTCTTAGTTAATAAAAGTTATTGACAAATAATCATAATTTTTAATATAATATTATTAAATAAATATAGGAAGGTGTACCTTATGGATGATATAATTCTAACCTTTAAAGAAAAGAAACTAAAATTAACACCTCAAAGATTAGCTGTTTATCAATATCTAAAAAGTACTAACGAGCACCCTTCTGCCGAAACTATTTATAAAGCTTTACAACCAAATTATCCTACTATGAGTCTTGCAACTGTATATAAAACTTTAAAAACTTTAGTAGAAATTGGCCTTGTACAAGAAATCAACATCGGTGAAGGTAATTTTAGATACGACGGAAATTGTAGCGAGCATGGTCATATACAATGTATTAACTGTGGTAAAGTAGACGATTTATGTGATATGGATTTTTCTCCTCTAAATAAAATGGTTGAAGAAAATACAAATTATAAAGTTAAATGGAATAAGCTTTTCTTTTATGGTCTATGTAAAGATTGTCAGTAGAATTTTCTGCTGGCTTTTTTTATTTTATAGAAGTATTTATTATATAGTATCTTCATATACTTAACTGAGGTGATACTATGTTTAATTTTAAAAAAATAAAAAAGAATACTATTATAGATTTGATTATTATATTTTTTTTAATAAGTATAAGTATAATAACTATAATTAATACATATTCCAAAAATACAGAAACTCTATCTAATAATCTTTTAGAGAATAACCAGGAATATGACTTTGATTGTGATGGAGAAAATGATCAGTTAACAATTATTTCAACTAATTCAACCTACTCAATAAAAATAAAAAACTCTACTGGTGAAATATTATTAAAGAGTAATGAATTTGATTACTCACTACTAGATATAACCTCATCTTGTAGCATAAATATTTCCTACATAGATTTAAATCGAAATAAAATTCCTGAACTAATTATTAGCGGCTTTAAAAATAATAAACCAACTTTTTATATCTTTCAATGGATAGATAATACTTTTAAGGAAATTCTCTTTTCTCAAAATAATATTCTAGGAATATTAGATTATAATAATTCAAGAACACCAAAAGTATTTACAACTAATTCAACTACAGGCGACAAAGGTACTAATAGCTATATATTAAATTCTAATTCAATAAAAGATATTACATTTAGTAATCAAACAATTCCATCCTTAGGTAATATTCAAACACTTATTAACCTTATTGAAGCTGATTATGAACTAGACGATGCCCCAGATATATTCACTGCATATATTCCGAGTGAAGAACTGGGAATTCTATGGAATTTAGATAAATCTACTTATCGCTATTCATTTCAAAGAGGTTATTTCTATGATATATCATGGGATGATTCAGGAAAGGCAACCTCCATATACTGGATTCTTTCATTTGAAAAAGTTAATTTTACTGATTCAAATAGCACCCCTCAAGAGCTTACTATATATGTAAAAGCAAACTTAGAAGAAGTAAGCGATTATAAAATATCTTCTATAATAAAAAACTAATAAAAGGCCGCTATAAAAGCGGCCTAAAAGGGGGATGGGGGGGTTTAGCTTCAATGAAGATTTTTCTTCATTAGCTATAGGAGAATACTCTCCGGTACAGTAATAGTATTAACCTTTCTATGAATTTTATTCACCTATTATTATTAATAATATTACTCGTCAAAAGCTCCATCATTATACATTAAAATTATCTTATCTATAAACTCTCCTCTTTCCCCACTTACAATACTTCTAATAGCTCTTAACATTTTCATATTTTCATCGTTTCTATCAATATTTCCTTCAAAAATACTACTATTAGCAACTTTATCTTTTTCATCTTCATCTCTATGATCAACATCTTTATTCATATTACTATTTTGATTCATAGAAGTTCCCATAGGATTCATATTCCCCATTAAATTTCCCAGATTTAAATTATTAAAATCAAATCCTTGTGTATTCATAGATTGTAACAAACTATTTATTTGATTCATGTCTATATTTCCGAACATACTGCTTAATAATTGATTAGGATTTATCCCAAATGGTCCATTATTATATGTTTGTCTATTATTCATATTATTACTTGCATTATTATTCATATTTGCATTGTTTCTATTTTCCCTTGTAACTTCACGCCTAGTATCACTTCTGCTCTTATGCTTGCGCTTGGACATACAGCTTCCTCCAATTAATTTCTTTACTCTATTATATGTAATTAAATAATATATGTTTATAAATTAAGACATTTTTTTGGAGGGTCGTAAGACCCTCCATCCTCTTAACTAGCAGCAGCAGTTACTTTCGCAGCAGCAATTGTTTCCCATGTTATTATTTCCTCCAAATAGGCTACCATAGGATCCACCACATAGTAAGAATAATAAGATTATTAAATATGAGCAGTTGTTATTAAGAAGTCCTGAACCACAAGCAATTAATAAGAATATAATTGGTGCTACACAATTATTTAATCCACCAAATATATTTCCACAACATCCTGCATTGTTTGCTACAGCATTATTACAGCAGCAAGGTTCACAACAACAAGGTTCACAACAACATTTTTCACAACAGCATTTATTGTGTTTTCTCTTTGACATAACTATTCCTCCCTCCTACTAAACTATATTAGGTTACCGCAAGATGCTACATTGTTACCACATCCGAAGTTACCATTACATAAGAATAGGATAACTAGTAAGAATAAATATCCTCCACCACAATTTCCTAATCCACCAAACAAACCACTATTTCCATAGTTTCCAGTATTTCCACAACAGCAATTACTCTTTGTGTTACAGCAGCATCCTGAATTTCCACCATATCCTGCATTGCCACCTTGTCCAGCATAGAATAAAATTAATAATATCCAGATCCAGCTTCCAAAGCCACATCCAAAATTACCACAATTTCCAAAGCCACTACAGCATTGATCTACTGGAGGACAACTTGGACATTCAATGTCGTTTAGTTCATCAATCATATCTTGCATACTAGGCATATTAACATTCCTCCTAAGAATTTGATTTTTTTGTTTTTATACTATATACTATTCTCCCCAATATTATTTGACACTATTTTTATCTTTATAATGATATTTTTTCTTAAAATTTACTAATTTTAAGTTTTCATGTCTTCCTAATATTTTCCCCTCTCTACTAATTATTCCAAAGCACTCTTAAATGTGATAAATACCGCCAAAATAAAATAGCTACCCATTTTCGGGTAGCTATTTCACTAATTTTTAGCTTCTTCTGATAAATCTTCAAATATATTATCTATTAACTCATCTTTTCCTTTTTTATTTAAAGATGAGAAGAAATAAAACTTATCAGTATTTCCAAGTCCTAATGTTTCCTTTATTAATTTTCTACTTTTAGCAAGCTCATTATTTGAAAGCTTATCACTCTTTGTTGCTATTACTATACAATCATAATCAAAATGTTTAATCCATTCATACATCATAATATCATCTGCTGTAGGTTTGTGTCTTGAGTCAACTAATAGTATAACTCTTTTTAACTCCTCCCTATCTGTCAGATACATCTCTATGGTTTTTCCCCAACTTTCTTTTTCTTTTTTAGAGACCTTAGCATATCCATATCCAGGTAAATCAACTAAGTAAAAATCATCATTTATCAAGAAAAAGTTTATTAATCTTGTCTTACCAGGCGTTTGAGATACCTTAGCAAGTTTTCTTCTGTTTGTTAAAGCGTTTATTATAGAACTCTTACCTACGTTAGATCTTCCAACGAAAGCAATTTCATTTCTACCGTCTATTGGATATTGATTTCTCTTGACAGCAGATATAATAAACTCTGATTTTTTAATTATCACTTTTATCAACTCCGATTAATGCATTTTGTAATACCTCTTCAACATTATCAGCAAATATTAAATTTAATTTCCCTTTAATGGATGATGGTATTTCATCTACATTCTTTTTATTTTCTTTTGGTAAAATAATAGTATCAATCCCTATTCTATGTGCAGCTAAACACTTTTCTTTAACACCACCAATAGCTAATACTCTTCCTGTTAAAGTAACTTCTCCAGTCATAGCTATATTTCCTTTTACGTGTCTTTTAGATAAAGCAGATACTAAAGCTGTAACTAATGTTACTCCTGCCGAAGGACCATCCTTTGGAACTGCTCCTTCTGGTACATGAATGTGAATATCATTTTTCTTATAGAAATCAGCTGCTATGTCATATTTATCACTATTAGCTCTTACATAACTATAAGCAGCTTTAGCTGATTCTTGCATTACTGATCCTAATTGACCTGTTAATTCAAGTTTACCATTTCCCTTCATAACAGCTACTTCTACTGGCAATGTATCTCCACCATATGCTGTCCAAGCAAGACCAGTAACAACTCCAATCTTATCTTTTTTATCATCATTTTCAAACTCAAATACAACTGGACCTAGATATTTCTCTAGCTTATTTGATGAAACTGTTAGACTCTTCTTTTTACTCTTAATTAATTCAGTAATAGCTTTTCTAATTACCTTGTTAATTTGTCTTTCTAAAGTTCTAACACCTGATTCTCTAGTATATCCATTTACTATTTCTTTTATAGTATTATCTGAAATTTTTATTGTTTTTTCATCAACACCATATTCTTCCATAGCTCTCTTAATCAAATGATTTTTAGCAATATGGAACTTTTCTTCATAAGTATACCCTGAAACCTGAATTATTTCCATTCTATCAAGTAATGCTCTAGGAATAGTGTCTAATGAGTTAGCAGTAGTAATGAAAAGAACATTAGATAAATCAATAGGAACTTCCATATAGGCATCTCTAAATGTTTTATTTTGATTTTGATCTAAAACTTCTAATAAAGCATCTGCTGGATTACCTTTATAGTCTGCACTTAATTTATCAATTTCATCTAATAAAATCAATGGATTGTTTACTTTAGCTTCCTTTAAAGCATAAGCTAATCTTCCTGGCATTGCACCAATATAAGTTCTTCTATGACCTCTTATTTCAGCTTCATCACGAATTCCTCCTAAGGAAATTCTCACAAATTTTTTATTTAGTGACTTAGCTACTGATTTAGCAATAGAACTCTTACCTACCCCTGGAGGCCCCACTAAGCATAAAATAGGTCCCTTTAGAGATTTTGTATATTGCTTTACTGCTAAATACTCTAGAATTCTTTCTTTTACTTCTTCTAATCCATAATGTTCTTCATCAAGTATCATTGAAGCTTTTTCTATATCAAAAGAATCTTTAGTAGACTTATTCCAAGGTAATGCAACTATCCAATCTAAATAATTTCTAATATTATTTCCATCACTAGAATTAGATGATTTTAATCTTGATAGCTCATACTCCGCCTTTTCTCTTACTTCTTTTGGCATTTTAAGCTTCTTTAAATCATTAGTATATTTATTTATTTCTCTCTTTTCTTCATCTTCTCCAAGTTCTTCTTGAATAGCTTTAATTTGTTCTCTCAAGAAATATTCCTTATTACTTCTATCAAGCTTAGTCTTTACTTTGTTACCTATCTCTTTTTCTATTTCAACTATCTGTATTTCCTCATCAATAAAAACAAGTAATTTTTCTATTCTATCATGAACATCAATAGTTTCTAATATCAACTGCTTCTTTTCATCCTCTAATTGTATATAAGCAGCAATTAAATCTGTAACTTTTCCTAAATTCTTTTCCTGATCCATCATTTGAAGAACTTTACTATTGTCACCTTCTGTTGCGTGTATATATGCTGCAAAGGCTTTACCAAGCTGATTTCTAAAAGCTAAATCTTCGTTAGTTTCAACATTTTTTTCAGATTCTGCTATTTTTTCAATAACACCTCTTAAATGATTATCTTTTTCTTCAAACTCTAATAATCTAGCCCTCTCTATACCTTCAACTAAAACTCTCGTAGTTCCTTTTGGAAGTTTAAGTATTTGCTTTATTTTACATATGCTTCCTATTGAGTACATGTCCTCTTTTTCAGTTGGTAACTCAACTTCTGGATCCTTTTGAGTAACTAAAAATATTTTACCCTCTTGTAACATTGCTTCTTCAAGAGAAGCAATAGACTTTTCTCTACCAATATCAAAATGTATAATCATATTGGGAAAAATAGTAATACCCCTAAGAGGAATTAACGGCAATAAAATTGAATCTGTATTCATTTTCCCCCTCCATTCTAAATATCATCTTATTAATACATTTAACTTTTCTATTATACACATAAATATTATTTTTTTCAACTTTATCCGAAAACTAACTAAATTGTCCGTTAAAGCTTAAGTGCCGTGATGCCGAAAATTAATGATATTACCTCCATGAATTAGTGTAATTTTCGTTAAGAATTTATATTATTTTTTCCAGAAAAAGTCCTA
>ERZ791879.395-NODE-395-length-37205-cov-8.165195_pt1 | contig 37205 bp, 39 predicted proteins | sample MGYA00510162_ERZ791879 | MGnify/ENA primary metagenome ERZ791879 (study PRJEB30046, sample SAMN00792113) | human gut metagenome | study: EMG produced TPA metagenomics assembly of the A metagenome-wide association study of gut microbiota in type 2... | reverse complement strand
ACTTAATGGAGGTTATATCATTAATTTTCGGCATCACGGCATTAACGCTTTGGTCTCAATATTATTCCATTAGAGATTTAATAATATCTCTATAAATAGGTGCAGCTGTATTTCCTCCACCTAGATCATTTCCATTTGCATCTACACCATTTATATTAGGTGCTACAACAACTAATGTGTACATTTTATCATTTAACTCAAAATATCCAGCAAACCAACCGTGAGTAGTGGCACCACCTTCACCTGTAGAAGTACCTGTTTTCCCACCTTGTGTTATACCTTCTATTTTTGCTGCTGAACCAGTTCCTTCCCAAATAACATCATACATACTATTTTTAACTAATTTTGATGTAGTCGAAGTAAATATTCTATTTTCTTCATTTTGAATACTTTCTATAACATTATTCTCTTCATCAACAATAGCCTCTATAAGTGATGGTTTAATATATATTCCATCATTTACTACAGCATTAATAGCTCCTGCAATTTGAAGTGGTGTTACTGTGATACATTGACCTATTGCAAAGTTACTAATTCCATCACTAGGTTTAGCCATTACCCCTATAGCTTCTTCTCTATTTTCTCCAGCTAGCCCTAATACTTTATTATACAATCCTAAATTAGTAGTGTATTTTAACATCTTTTCATAACCTATCATTTGACCTATCTTTGCAAATATATCATTACATGAAACTTCAAAAGCTTGATTTACTGTTAATTTTCCATGAGCATATGATTTACCACCATTACTACAAATCTCACCACTACAATAAAAGGTATCATCCATATTAATTAATCCTTCATTTAAAGCAATGGCTTCTGTTATAACTTTAAATATAGATCCAGGTTCAAAACCTAATTGACCTATACCTAAATTAACATTTGCTTCAGATTCATCCTTCTGAACCATAGCTTTTATTTTCCCCGTGCTGGATTCTAAAAGAACTACCCCTACATTGTCTAGATTACTATAATCATCACCATTTAAAACATCTTTTATTTTATCTGACCAAGCTTCATCAATAGTCAACCTTATATTTTTATTATTTTCCCCATAATTTGTCTCATTGCTCTTATATATAGATTTCTCATCTAAATGGAAGCCTATTGTTGGTCTTTTATTATCTTTAATTATATCTAAAATACTCTCTTCAAATGAATCTTCTAATGCATTATCTTCATTTATAGATGCAATTATATTTTCTACACTCCATCTTTCCTTTAAATCTAACTCATTATAAACATAAGTATATATTCCCTTTATATCATTTAACTTATTTATCTTTTCATAAGTCTCCTTAGTTATAGTATAATAAAGCTTCCCACTTTGGTTCATTATATCAGTAAAATTAAACTCTTCATCTTCTGACTTCATTATAAAATTTAAAGCTAATAAATCTTGTAATGTTTCTTCATAGTTATTTAATTTAAAAGGCTTAGTATCAAGAACCATAATATACTTATTTTTATAGTTTATAAGGCTATTTCCATTTGTATCAAACACCTTATAATTAGTATCACTAGTATATTCCACTTGATGATTTTCAAGTTCCCCTTGAACAGAAGTTGTTGGATATATCATTAATATATATAATCTTATAGTTAAAGCAATAAAAATGCTGAAAAATGCAATACAAACAATTAGTGATTTTTTATTATCAATTTTATATCTATACAAAAAAACACCTCCTTTAGCTAAATTCTAGACTAAAATGAGGTGTTTTATTCAAATTACTTAAGTATATCTCTAATTTTTGCCATTAATAAATCTATTGCAACATAATTATGTCCACCTTCTGGAATAATTATGTCAGCATACTTCTTTGATGGCTCTGTAAATTGAAGATGCATAGGTCTAACAATGCTTAAATATTGGTCAACTACTGATTCAACAGTTCTCCCTCTTTCATTGATATCTCTTACTAATCTTCTTAAAATTCTTATATCAGCATCAGTATCTACATAAACTTTTATATCTAGAAGATCTCTTATTCTTTCATCCTCTAATATTAAAATACCTTCAACTAAAATTATATCTCTTGATTCTACAGTAGTAGTTTCTTTAGCTCTATTATGAACAGTAAAATCATAACTTGGCTTTTCTATAGATTCTCCTTTTATCAACTTCTTTAAATGCTCAACTAATAAATCATTATCAAAAGCCATTGGATGATCATAGTTAGTTTTAACTCTTTCCTCCATAGATAAATGACTTTGATCTTTATAATACATATCTTGTTGTATCATTGCTATACAATCTTTTGAAAAATTAGAATATAAAGCATCAGCTATTGTACTTTTACCTGATCCTGTTCCTCCAGTAATTCCTATTAAAATAGGTTTATTCATTTGTTAGGCCTCCTTAGTTATTATTAATATTAATAACGTTGTTTGCTTTTACAAGCATATCATTAACTTTTAATGGTGTATCTACCTTAATAGTAAACATCATATGTGCTCTATTTGCAACATCTGTTTTTCTATCTTTATCTAAATCATACATATCTTCAAGTTTAATCTTAAAGTATGGTACATCTGGTCTTAAAATTTCAACTTCTTCACCTTCAAATACTCTATTCTTTTGAAGTACTGTTGCAGTCTTAGTTTCAGGATCATAAGATTTTACCATACCAACAATTTCATAATCTCTAACATATCCTGCATCGTCATAATTTTGTTCTCCATTTATACCTAAATAGAATCCAGTATGATATGGTCTATGACTTACTTTTCTAAGCATATCCATCCATTCATCTTTAAATTTATAATTAGATGGGTTTTCCCAATAACTATCTAAAGCTTCTCTATATGCTTTAACAGTAGAAGCTACATAGAATTCGCTTTTCATTCTTCCTTCTATTTTGAAAGAGTAAATACCACTCTTTACAAGTTCAGGTATGTAGTGAATCATACATAAATCTTTTGAATTCATTATATATGTTCCATTATCATCTTCTATAACAGGATAATATTCACCTGGTCTAGTTTCTTCAACTAAATGATACTTATATCTGCATACATTTCCACATATACCCTTATTAGCATCTCTTTTAATCATATAATTTGATATTAAACATCTTCCAGAATATGCAACACACATTGAACCATGAACAAATGCTTCAATATCACATCCCTTTGGAATATTTTCAGTTATTTCATTTATTTCTTTAAAAGTTAATTCTCTTGCTAATACTATTCTCTTAACACCTAAATCATACCAGAATTTAGTTGCCATCCAGTTAACTGTATTAGCTTGTGTACTTAAATGTATTTCTAACTCTGGTGCAACTTCTTTACATATAGCAATTAATGATGGATCAGCAACTATAACTGCATCTATACCTATATCATAAAGTCCTTTAATATATTCTCCTGCTGAAGATAAATCATGATTTCTTGCAAAAACATTTAATGTTACATAAATTTTCTTTCCTCTATCATGACAATACTTAATTCCTTCAATCATTTCTTCATTTGAAAAATTATTTGAAAAGGCTCTAAGATTTAATTTACCTCCACCTATATATACGGCATCTGCTCCAAAGTCTATAGCTATCTTTAGCTTTTCTAAATTACCAGCTGGCGCTAATATTTCAGGCTTTCTCATTATATTCCCTCCTTTAAGTTAATCTTCAATTTTTTTATTTGATTAGATCAACTTACTCCTACTTAAGTAGGTCCTTTCTTCTTGTAATTGCAATTCCATCACCCATAGGAATTACTGATGTTATTAAACTATTATCTTGTGATACTAAATCTAGATAAGTTCTCATTCTTTTAACTATAGTTATCTTTCTTCTCTTAACTAATTCATCACTTGCAACCATACCTCTAAATAAAACATTATCGGCAATTATTATACCATCTTCTTTTAAAAGTCTTAGGCAATGTGGTAAAAAGTGATTATAATGTCCCTTACCTGCATCCATAAAAATTAAATCATATGGTTCTTGTAACTTCTCTAATATTTCAAGACAATCGCCCTCTTCAATAACTATCTTATCTTCAAGTCCAAAAGATTTTATATTTTCTTTTGCATACTTTATCATTTCTTCACTTCGTTCTATGGTAGTTATATGAGGATTTGTTCCTGCTGCATCGTGCATTATAATTGCAGAATAACCAATTGCAGTACCAAGTTCTAATATTCTTAATGGTTTTTTCATACTAACCATAAATTCCAAGAATTTTATTGTTTCTTTTTGAGCTATAGGCACACCATTTTCTTTAGCAAATACTTCTAACTCTTTTAATCTTCCTTCACTTTCTGGTATTAATCCTCTTATATATTCTTCCATATAATCGTAGGTAATTCCACTCATACTAAACCTCCGTATATGTTAATATCCTAATTCTTCTTTTTTCTTTAAAAAGTCATCATAATTATCAGTAAAATAATGTTCATCATCTGATGCTAATAGATAAAATAAATAATTTGTAGTAGCTGGATTTAATGCAGCTTCTATAGATGGAGCACCAGGGTTACATATTGGACCTACTGGTAATCCTTTATGCAAATATGTATTATACTTTGATTCAATTGCTAAATGTCTGTTTCTTACATTCTCTATATAATATCCATGTGCATAAATTACCGTTGCATCAATTTGCAATGGCATATCTTGGTCTAATCTATTATAAATTACAGATGCTATTAAAGGTCTATCTTCATCCACTCTTGCTTCTTTTTCAATAATGGATGCTACATTAATCACCTTTTCAATATCATCTTCTTTAATATCAAGCCCTTCTGTTATTTTACTCCATACTTCTTCAAATCTCTTTATCATTGTTTCTATTATGTATTCTGGTTGAACTCCAACTTCAAAATTATATGTATCTGGGAATAAAAAACCTTCTAAATTATATCTTTTATCTGGATTATCCTTTACATAAGATGGCAACGGATAACTTTTTACTGCGTTTAAAAATTCATCTTTTGTGCAAATACCTTTTTCTTCAACTCTAGCTGCTATATCTTCCACGTTAAACCCTTCTGGAATAGTTACAGTTATTGCATTTGCATTATTAGTATCCTTTAGAGTTTTAGCTATATCATTTATTGACATACTTTTATCTAAAGTATGACTTCCTGGAATCACTTCTAAATCAAGTCCTGTTAATTTAGTATAAATTTTTATTATAAATGGACTTTTAATCTTATTTTCACTAGAAAGCCTATTTATAATACTATAAAAACTATCGCCCTCTTGAACATTTACTACTTCTGAGTCTGAAATTTTAAGTGGTTTTTTAACTGTTGATATAAATACAGAAGCTAAAGCTATTACAATAATTAATAATAAAATAATTAAAGCTCTTCTAGTACTTTTAGCTCTTTTCCTTCTTAAAGGTTTTCCAGTATTTTTAGCTTTTTTTTTCGTTAAAGGTCTACCGGTATTTTTAGTTCTTTTTTTCATAAATACCCCCTGTATTTAAAAGTGAATAGCTAAATACTTTAGCTATTCACTATTATAATACTTTTATATGAAATTATAAACAATTTACATAATTATTTTTTACTTCTGCTTATCATTCTCTTTCTTTCAGCAGCATCTAAGTATCTCTTTCTAATTCTAATGCTTTCTGGAGTAACTTCAACTAACTCATCATTTGCTATAAATTCAATTGATTGTTCTAATGTTAATGTAGTAACTGGTACTAATTTAACAGCATCATCAGATCCTGAAGCTCTTGTATTAGTTAATTTCTTACCTTTACAAACATTTATATCTAAATCTTCAGCTCTAGAACATTCTCCAACAACCATACCTTGATATACTGGTGTTCCTGGAGTTATGAATAATTTTCCTCTTTCTTGAGCATTGAATAATCCATAAGCAATTGCTTCACCTTGTTCAAATGATACTATTGAACCTCTACTTCTTGATTCGATTTCTCCTTTATATGGAGCATATCCTTCAAATACATGGTTCATGATACCATTACCTTTTGTATCTGTCATAAATTCATTTCTAAATCCTATAAGACCTCTTGCTGGAATTACGAATTCTAATCTAGTATATCCATTAACTGCTGATGTCATATTAACCATTTCAGCTTTTCTTGGTCCCATCTTTTCCATAACAGCACCCATGAACTCTTCTGGTACGTCTATAGTTAAGTATTCCATTGGCTCTAACTTCTTACCATTTTCTTCTTTAAAGATAACAGTTGGCTTAGAAACCTGTAACTCAAATCCTTCTCTTCTCATTGTTTCAATAAGAACTGATAAGTGAAGTTCTCCTCTACCTGATACTTCGAAGCAATCTGGAGTTATTTCTTTAACTCTTAAACTTACATTAGTTTCTAACTCCTTCATTAATCTATCTCTTAAGTGTCTAGATGTAACGAATTCACCTTCTTTACCTGCAAATGGTGAGTCATTAACCATGAAATTCATGTTAAGTGTTGGCTCATCTATTTCAACGAATGGTAAAGCTTCTGGATTAGATGCATCAGCTATAGTTTCTCCTATATTAGCATCCATAATACCACTTACTGCAATAATATCTCCAAGACCAGCTTCTTCAACTTCTTCTCTCTTTAATCCATTATAACCAAATACAGCAGTTATTTTGTAGTTTGCCTTACTTCCATCTTGTCTAACTAAAGCAACATTTTGATTTTTCTTAACTTTCCCTCTATGTACTTTACCAATTGCAATTTTACCAACAAAGGCATTACTATCTAAAGTTGTAACTAGCATTTGGAAAGGTCCATCTATATATCCCTTTGGTGGTTCAACATGTTCTATAATAGTCTTAAATAATGGTTCCATTCCCATATTTGTATCTTCTACATTATATCTTGCAAAACCTTCTCTAGCAGAAGCATATATAATTGGGAAGTCTAATTGTTCATCATCAGCACCTAATTCTAGGAATAAATCAAATACTTCATCAATAACTTCTTCTGGTCTAGCATTTGGTTTGTCTATCTTATTTATAACAACAATTGGCTTTAACTTTAGCTCTAAAGCTTTCTTTAAAACGAACTTTGTTTGTGGCATTGGTCCCTCATAAGAATCAACAACAAGTAAAACTGAGTCAACCATCTTAAGTACACGTTCAACTTCTCCACCGAAATCAGCATGTCCTGGTGTATCAACGATGTTTATTTTTATTCCATCGTACATAACTGCAGTATTTTTTGAAAGAATTGTAATTCCTCTTTCCTTTTCTAAATCATTAGAGTCCATTACTCTTTCATCCATTTTTTCATTTGATCTAAATACGTGACTTTCTTTAAACATAGCATCAACTAATGTTGTCTTACCATGGTCAACGTGAGCTATTATTGCTATATTTCTAATATCGTCTCTAGTTATTAATTCCATTTAATTTCCTCCATCAACTTTTATTAATGAATTTAAAATATTAATATTTAAATCCATTTTTATTTTAAAGGCTTATCTTACTTTTGAAGTAAAGCAGGCTAAAGGTAATAAAACCTCTGCTACGCTATATCATTGAAAGTTCAAATTACTAAATATAAAACTTAGCTTTTTACTTTTGTAAACCTATAAATATTTTGCCCAAAAAGAAAATTGGATACACTCGTATCCAATTCCCAAATCTATCAATTATTCTACTATTAACTTTGTTACTTGTCAACTAGTACTTATATTTCCATAATGATTGGTAAAATCATAGGTTTTCTCTTAGTCTTTTCGTAAAGGTAAGATCTAAGCTCATCTCTTACATTTGACTTTAATGTTGCCCAATCACTTATATTCTTTTCTTCACAATCAAGCAATGTATTTCTAACAATATCTCTTGCTTCATCCATTAAACTTTCAGATTCTCTTACATAAACAAATCCTCTTGATATAATATCTGGACCTGCAACTATAGCTTTATTTTCTTTAGATAAAGTTACAACTACTGTTAATATACCATCTTGAGATAAATGTTTTCTATCTCTTAATACTATATTCCCAACATCTCCAACGCCAAGTCCATCAACAAAGATTTGTCCCGAAATAACACTTCCGTTCTTTTTAATACCATTTCTAGTAACTTCAATTACATCTCCAACATCAGGTATAACTACATTTTTAGAATCTAATCCTAATTTTATAGCTAATTCCCCATGTTGTTTTAAGTGTCTATATTCACCATGAACTGGTATAAAATGTTTTGGTCTAACTAAAGTTTGCATAAGCTTTAACTCTTCTTGGCAAGCATGACCTGAAACGTGGATATTCTCCTGTGATCCATATATAACTTCTGCACCTTTTTTAAATAATTGATTAATAATTTTTGATACAAGCTTTTCATTTCCTGGAATTGGTGTTGCTGAGATAATTATTGTATCACCTTCAACAATATTTACTTTTCTATGCTCTGAGGCTGCCATTCTTGATAATGCAGACATTGGCTCACCTTGACTTCCAGTAGTTATGATAACAACTTGATCATTATTATATTTATTAATTTGATCAATAGATACTAATGTATCTTTATCAACTTCAATATAACCTAATTCTATAGCTACATTCATTATATTTTCCATACTTCTTCCGGAAACAGCAACTTTTCTGCCATATACTGAAGCAGCATCTATTATTTGTTGGATTCTATGAATATTTGATGCAAATGTTGCAATAATTATTCTTCCTTTAGTTTTTCCGAATATTCTCGTTAAACTTTCTCCAACAATTTTTTCTGAGTTTGTATACCCAGACCTTTCAACATTTGTAGAGTCTGCCATCATTGCAAGAACTCCTTTTTTACCTAGTTCTGCAAATCTTGCAAAATCCATAGGTTCACCATCAATTGGTGTATAATCCACCTTAAAATCTCCTGTATGAAGTACAACTCCTAACGGAGTGTGTACTGCAATTGCAACAGAATCAGCAATTGAATGGTTAGTTTTTATAAACTCTACAGATACTGAATTTAATCTTATTACATCTCTTGGTTTTACTCTTACAAGTTCTGTTGAACTTAATAAACCATGCTCTTTAAGTTTAGTTTCTACTATTCCTAATGTTAATTTTGTTCCATATACCGGAACATTTAATTGTTTTAAAACATATGGTAACGCTCCAATATGATCTTCATGACCATGAGTTAAGAATATCCCCGACACCTTTTCTTTATTTTTTATAAGGTACGTTATATCAGGTATAACCAAATCTATTCCGAACATATCTTCATCTGGAAACTTAAGTCCACAATCTATTACAACTATATCATTTTTATATTCTATGGCTGTTAAATTTTTTCCGATTTCATTGACCCCACCTAAAGGAATAATCTTAACCTTTGCTTTTTCATTTTTCATATGTCCCCTCCTTCTCTTTTCCATTATGTATTTCAAAGTATATAACTACTCTTTAAAATATCCCTTTACTCACCTTTTTGTTTTTCGCAACATTTAGAACATATCCCAAAAAACTTTACACTATGATCTAAAATTTTAAATCCATATGTATTTTCAATTCTATCTTCAAGCTCATCTAAAAGATCATCTTGAACCTCAAATACAGCTTTACATTCATTACATACTAAATGATGATGCCTGTGCTCCTCTTCACTATGAACAAGCTCATATCTACTGCATCCATCATTTAAATCCAACTTAAAAATAACACCGATCTCTTCTAACAATAATACAGTTCTATATACTGTTGCTAAACCTATATCAGGACATATTTTCTTAACTTCATCATAAATTTCTTCTGCGGTTAAGTGTTCTCCCTCTTTTTCAATGATTACATCTACAATAGCTCTTCTTTGAGGCGTTAACTTATACCCTTTTTGTTTTAGATTTTCTTTTAATAATTCAATATCTATATTAACTGTGCTCATATACTTAACACCTCATTTCTTTTTTTATTCTTCGTCCATGAAAATAGTATTGTAAGCTTCTTCTATGGCCGCTAACTCTACTTCATCTTCAATTAATTCAAAGATATCATTATCTTCTTCATCTTTTATTACTTTTAAAGCAAATGGATTTTCATCTTCATATCCTTGTTCTTGAACTATAACATACTCACTTTTCTCTTCCGTCTCAGGATTTACCATATCAAAGAATGCTATTACGTTTAAATTTATCTCATTTCCATCTTCATCAAATAATTGTATAGTTTTTAAATCTTTTTCCATTTTATAGACTCCTTTTTCATCTAAATTGTTTATTATATTATTACATAAAATATTAAAACTGCAAATATCTTAATTTAATTAGTAGCAAATTAATCTCCCTTTGTTAGACTATTTACTTAGTCTCAACTTATCAAGATATCCTTGCAATATATATGTTGCTGCTATTTTATCTACAATTTTCTTTCTTTTATTTCTTGAAAGATCTGCTTCTAGCATAGCTCTATGTGCAGCTACTGTTGTTAGTCTTTCATCCCACATTTCTATTGGTAATCCAGTCTTTTCTTTTAATAGCTCCGAAAACTCTAAAGCTTTTTCTCCTGCTTCACCGATAGTTCCATTCATATTTTTAGGCAAACCAACAACTATAGTTTCTACCCCATATTCATTACATATTTTATGTATTTCTTCTAAATCTTGTTCCTTTTTAGTACGTCTTATTGTTGTAATTCCTTGTGCTGTCCAGCCTAAAGGATCGCTTAAAGCAACTCCTATAGTTTTTGATCCCATGTCAAGTCCTAATATTCTCATAGAAACTCCTTTGTTTAATTAACTAATTAAGAGTTTATTTTTGGTAATTATTACCGTTTCCATAAATAACCCTTAATGTTTTTTTGAACCAATGACCTGTATTCAAAAAATTAATTTCTTAATTTATTTATTTTTATCAAATTAATTTTTAATAAATAAAAGTGCCCGATTAACGGGCACCTTTTATTTTATTTCTAGATAAGATTTTATTACCTCTTCAAGTATTTCATCTCTTTCAAGTTTTCTAAGTAAAGCTCTTGCTCCGTTATAACTAGTAATGTAAGAAGGATCCCCTGAAATTAGATAACCTACCAATTGATTTATTGGGTTATATCCCTTTTCCTTCAATGCTGTGTATACATCATTTAAAATTGATTTAGTTAAATCTTCTTTGTTAATGTTTAAGTCAAATTGCATTGTTCTGTCAAGATTATTATCCATACCGTTTGCTGCTTTCTTAGCAGCTTCACCCCCTTACGAAAGTTTTTTATTTATTTTTAATCATTAGAAATTTTTATACAACTTTATTATTTATATTATACCCTAAATTAACATAATTGTATACTCTCTAAAAAAACTATTTTACTAAATTTTCTATTGTTTGGAAAGCAACTTCTATAGATTGTGGTATATTTTCTGGTTTCTTACCACCGGCTTGAGCCATATCTGGTCTTCCACCTCCGCCACCACCAACAACAGTAGCTACCTCTTTAATAATTTTACCACAATGTATTCCCTTATCTAATACATCCTTAGTTGCCATAGTAACTAAATTAACTTTATCTCCTAATTTACTTACTAATACTACAACACCTGAATTCATCTTACTTCTAATTTTATCTGCTAAATCTCTTAAAGCATTTCCATCTACACCTTCAAGTCCATAAGCTATAGCTTTAACTCCATTTATTTCTCTAGCAGAGTTTAAAATATCATCTAATGCTCCACTTGTAAGTTTAGATTTAAGTTCAGCAATTTCTTTATCTTTTTCCTTAAGCTCTGAACTTTGAGTTGATATTTTCTTTAAAACATCTTTTTCAGTACACTTAAGTGCTGCACAAGCTTCTTTTAATAATCTTTGCTTTTCTTCCATATATTTTATAGCAGCTCTTCCTGTTAAAGCTTCTATTCTTCTGATACCAGCAGCAACACCTGTTTCAGAAACTATTTTAAATAATCCTATTTCTCCAACATTAGATACGTGAGTACCTCCACAAAGTTCTTTAGAGAACTCTCCTGCAGCTACTACTCTTACCTTATCTCCATATTTTTCATCAAATAATGCTGTTGCTCCAGATTCCTTAGCCTCTTCAATTGTCATAAGCTTAGTTTCTACAGTATCAACTTCCATTATCTTATCGTTAACTAAATCTTCAACTTTTTGAATTTCTTCAGCTGTCATAGCTTGGAAGTGAGTAAAGTCGAATCTTAATCTTTCATTATCAACAAAAGAACCTGCTTGGTGAACATGAGATCCAACAACTTCTTTTAATGCAGCTTGTAGCATATGAGTTGCTGTATGGTTTTTACAAACACTAGATCTTCTTACTTTATCTACAGTTAAAGTAACTTCTTCACCATTTTTTATGCTTCCAGTTTTAACTTCAACATAATGAACAGTCTTTCCACCAACATTTTTCTTAGTGTTATATACATAAGCTGTTCCGTTAGCTGCTGTAATCATACCAGTATCACCAATTTGACCACCCATTTCAGCATAGAAAGGAGTCTTATCAGTTAAGATGTAACCTTTGTTACCTTCAGTTAATTCATCAACAAAAGCTTCATCAGTTGCAAGAACTACAACTTTTCCAACACCTTCTGTAGAAGTATATCCAGTAAATTCAGTTTCAACATCAGCTTTTACTTTATTTATTGGATTTTCATCAGCTCCCATGTAAGAAGTTTCTCCTCTTGCACTTCTAGCTCTCTCTCTTTGAGCTTCCATTTCCTTTTTAAATTCTTCATGATCAACAGTCATTCCTTTTTCTTCAAGAATTTCTTCTGTTAATTCTAATGGGAATCCATAAGTATCATATAATTTAAATGCTTTTTCTCCAGAAAGCACTGTAGATTTAGCTTCTTCTAACTCTTTAATATATCCATTTAAGATGTTCATTCCACCATCAATAGTTTCATTAAATCTTTCTTCTTCTAAAGTTATTATCTTAGTTATATAGTCTTTATTTTCAACTAATACTGGATAATTTCCACCATAGTTTTCAACAACAGCATCTACAACATCCTTTAAGAATAATCCCTTAATTCCAAGTAATCTTCCATGTCTTGCAGCTCTTCTTAAAAGTCTTCTTAAAACATATCCTCTACCTTCATTACTTGGTTGAACACCATCTGATATAAGCATAGTTACAGCCTTAACGTGGTCTGTTACTATTCTTAATGATACATCGCTATTAGCATCTTTTCCATATTCTACACCTGATAAAGAAGATACCTTATTTAATATATTCTTTACTGTATCAATTTCAAATATGTTATCAACACCTTGCATTATAGTTGCAATTCTTTCAAGGCCCATACCAGTATCTATATTTTTGTTCTTTAATGGAGCATAGCTTCCATCTTCTTGTTTATCAAATTGAATAAATACTAGGTTCCAGAATTCAACTATTCTATCAGCATCAGAAGCAGCTACAAAATCATCTACGTTTGTAACAGGAGCTACATCTACACCTCTATCGAAGTGAATTTCTGTACAAGGACCACATGGACCAACTGTTCCAACTTCCCAGAAGTTATCGTCCTTACCTAATCTAAATATTCTATTTGGATCTATATCTGTTTTAGTAGTCCAAATTTCATACGCTTCATCATCTTCTAAATAAATTGTTACATATAACTTATCTTTAGGTAATTTTAAAACTTCTGTTACATATTCCCATGACCATGGAATAATTTCATTTTTGAAGTAATCCCCAAATGAGAAGTTACCTAACATTTCAAAGAAAGTACCATGTCTTGAAGTCTTTCCTACATTTTCTATATCACCAGTTCTAATACACTTTTGACAAGTTGTAACTCTAGTCTTTGGTGGTTTTTGTATACCTGTGAAATATGGCTTAAGTGGTGCCATACCTGCATTTATTAATAATAAACTGTTGTCATTTTTAGGTACTAATGGAAAACTTTCCATTCTTAAATGTTCCTTAGATTCGAAAAAGCTAATAAAACTTTCTCTTAATTCATTCGCTCCCATGAATTTCATGATTTTTTCTACCTCCAACTTTCTTCTATTAGTAATTTAATTATAAATTAAACTAATTCTTAAATTTATTTATATTTGGGAATTCAACCAAAAAAAAAGTCTCCATCCCTAAAGACAAAGGGACGAAAACTTATAATTTCCGCGGTACCACCCTAATTATGTATATAAATATACATCACTTAAAGTAAAAAAAGCTCCAAGATAGCTTCAATATGCTAAATAAGAAGTTTTCACCACCCACTTCCTCTCTTAATATTTACATCATATTTACTCATTCTTTTCATCGCTTTATGCTATAGATTTATGACAAAATTATATTTCATTTAAGTATTTCTGTCAATAAACTTTAGCAAGTATGAATATAAGTAACTTTAAAATCACAAATTCCCCTTCAAAAGAACCTAGTTACACCCTTAACTAGTAGAATTAAGTTTGACTAACTAAATCAAAAATTTATAGCCTCACTTAAAATAAATAATAGTCTATATCATCATATATAACCTTAATAATTACGGCAATTGGAACAACTAAAACCATACCTATTACTCCACCTATTTTCTCACCTAATATTAATAAAATAATAATTATTATAGGATGCATATTAGTACTATCCCCTGTTATTTTAGGTGCTAAAAAGTTACCTTCTACTTGTTGTATTAAAAATACTCCTATAGCTGCTAATAATCCCTTTGTAACAGATCCTGTAAGAGCCATAAAAATTATAGGAACCCCTCCAATAATAGGTCCAAAGTAAGGAATAATATTAGCAATAGCATTTATTATAGATAATACTAAAGGAAATTTTATTCTAAGTACTAATAATAAAATAAATGATAACACTCCAATTATTAATGATAATAAAAGCTGACTTAATATGTATCTACTTAATATTTTATCAATATTATTATTTATATTTTTAATTAAAACTCTTTTGTCTGTTGGGAAAACTAATAATAATTTATTATATATTAAATGTCCATCAGCTAATAAATAATAAGTTGTAATTGGTACAACTGCAAGGCCAATAATGTTCTCTCCAATAGAAATCATATTATCTACTAAATTAGTTGATGCACTACTTAGAACCATATTTATTTTTTCGCCAACTTGTATGTATATAGTCTCAAAAATCGGTAACCTATCTATTTTAAATCTACTTGCCAAAGCTAGAATATACTCTTCTATACTATCTAGCATAATTCCAAAATTCCCACTTTCATTTAGTATAGATGGAACTATACAATACAAAAGCCCAACAAATGCCAATAAAAATAATAATATAATTAAAAGAGAACTTTTTTTAGCTGATATATTCAATCGATCACTTAAATAATTTCTTAATGGCTTTAAAGTATATGCAATTATAAATGAAATTACTAATAAATTAACAACATCCCTTATAGGAGTAAAAAATATATATACACCAATACTAAGTATTATAAGAATTATTGCTATTATTGTTTTATAAATTAAATTTTTATGCTTTGCTAACATCCTTAGAGCCTCCTAAGTTATGAGGTAAAGTTTTAAGCTTAATACGCTCATTTCCATTGTATAAAATATAATCATCACATAAAATGCAATGTTTTAATGTTATAATTTCCTTTCCTTTAAACATCTTATCAAATATTCCTGAACTAATGATTAACCCTTTTATACTAAATTCTTCTTTATCTATTATTAAATCTTCAAGTACTCCAATTAACTTATTATTTGCATTTATAATATCTATAAATTTAATTTCTTTAAATTTTAATCCCTTAAATTTTGATGTTTCTTTAATTCTCATTACTTTATCTATAGATACTATTGCATCACTAGAAACAAAAGTATGTTTTTTTATTATAGATGCTGGTGAAATTGTAAATCCTTCTATAATTCCTTTATTAAAATCTATAGAAACATCCTCTACAACACCAATATATTTATTTTTAGAATCATAAACCTTCATTAAATAAAAATCTCTCCACTTAAACATTACTTCACCTCTAAAAATATAATAACCATAGTATTTGCAAATACTATGGTTATTATTAGTAAAATTTGTACATTTTTATATTTCACTCTATTTTTTATTAAATATTTATATAGAAAAATTATTAATGAATAATATCCGCGAATGTACCATTTATAATTTCTATTAAATCCATTGGGGATAATTTAATTTGAAGCCCTTTTTTCCCTCCACTGACACAAACCTTTTCTAAGTTTTTCGCGTCTTCATAAATAAAAGTTTTATAAAGCTTCTTCATACCTACAGGAGAACATCCCCCTCTTATATATCCTGTATATTTATTAATATCTTTAACATGAATCATTTCAACCTTCTTTTCACCTGCTACCTTAGCTGCCTTCTTTAAGTCTAACTCTTTATCAACTGGTATAACGAAAACATAAAATTCTCTACTTACACCTTGAGTCACTAAAGTTTTATAAACCTCTTTCACATCTTGCCCTGTTTTTTCTGCAACAGATACTCCATCTATTTTATCGTCTGAAATATCATAAGTAATTACTTCATAATTTATTTTATCTTTATCTAAAATTCTCATTGCATTAGTTTTTTGAATTGCCATTTTCCGCACTCCCTCTAAGTTAATACTTTACTTATTATTATACTTAAAATGATATTAATGGCAAATTAAAACAATATTCTTATTAAAAAAGCATAAAAATACTTCACTACCTGTTTCCATTTATTACACCTAACTTATAATCTTGAGGTGATATTCCAACATTTTTTCTAAATACGTTACTAAAATAATGTTGTGTACCATATCCAATTAACTTTGCAATTTCACATAATTTCAATGATGGATCTCTCATTAAAATTATTGCATTTTTTATTCTTACATTAGTTAAATAATCAGCAAAGGTCATTCCAAGTTCCCTCTTAAATAATCTAGTAAGATATGTTTGACTAATACCTAAACTATTTGCTATTTCTGATATTGATAAATCTTCATTATTATAATTTCTATTTATATACTTTTGTACTTCAATAACTACAGGCGTTTTCTTACTTTTATCAATTAATCTATTACATAAAGATTTATAAACAATATTAACTTGAACTGGATCATTACGTAAAAATGATGCACATATAACTACATTTATATTAAGATATTTATTGATCATATTTTCTAACTCATTAACAGCACCATGCCAATACTTTATTGGATTTATATCACACAAAATAACCACTTGCTTTTTAGAGTCAATAAATACATTCAAATTTTCAAATTTATTCATTATATCTCTTGCAATATTATATATACCATAACTTAATAAATCTACCTTCTTTTCATCTTCAATGATCTCCTTATCTTTTATTAAAGGTTTAACTATTATTAACCCCATTGAATTAGTATATTTAATATTAAAATATCTCATGTCCTTCTCAACCTCTGAACTTCTAATTTTCCCCTTCATCCAGTCCTTAAGAAAGCTTTCTTTTAATTTATCAAAATTTTTATCTAGTTTCTTATTTTCAAGTTTATTCTCTTCTTTTTCTCTTCTACTTATAAATTCATTCTCAGATTCTCTAATAATCTCAAACTCTGAATTTTTCCAGTCAATAATACTGTCTATATCTCCTCTAATTTTTGGTTCATCATCACCTATTAAAACTTTCACTAAAATAACCCCCTAAAACTTTATTTTAATATTGGAAATAATAACTGAATTAGATGCAATATTTTTAGTAAACCTTTTCACAAAGGTTGAATACTTTAATATTTCATTAATTTCCCCTATAATATTTTGTTATATTTAATTTCTAGCATTATAACTAATCTCATAATATTTATTATTTATAATGCCTATTATGCTACTAGTAACATCTTTAAGATTTTTAACATCCATTATATATATAATTTTAGTAATCTGAAAATATACTACCTTTTTATTATTATTTATATATTTCTCATCATTATTAACTATTAATATACCTAAATTTATATTTGTATTTTCTATTTTCCTTCTTTATATTCTAATTCAATTTCCACTTTATGTAAATATCATCTGATATCTTTTCTTTTTTCTTAATACAAATAAACTTAATAAAACAACTCAATAAAAATTTAAAAATAAAAGCCTCTATTTTTATTGTCCTTAACAAAAGACATGGTAAAAATAAAGGCTTTTCTATAATTCTTTTAAATACTTTATATTATTTTATAATTATTTTTCAAGTCTATCTTCATTTTCTTTAAATATAACTTCTTTATTATTAGTTACATATTTTTTATAAAAATTAAAACTTATAAATAGTGCCATTAAATATATCATTCCTTTAAATCCCCCAGCATTTACTCCTACAAATATAGCTATTAAAACACTTAATGGAGATAGCTCTAATGATGATGATAAAAGCTTAGGTTCTAATATATTTCTGGTAATCATAATTCCACAAAATAAAATAATTAAAAATATAACAGTAAGATACTTTCCACTAAAAAAATAAATTACTACAAGTGGTAAAAATACTATTATCATACCTACAACAGGTAGCAAATCTAGTATCATACATGTTACACTTAATAACAATGTATATGGTATTCTTAATATATTAAACCCTATAAAGGTAATTATAAATGTACATAAAACTAATATAGAATAAGTACCTATATATTTAAAAACAACATCTTTAATTTCTTTTATAATCTTCAAAAACTTATCAAATTCATTTTCACTAATATACTCAGTATTTTTTATACTTGAAGAATCATTTTTAATAAATTTTTTAAGAAAAACAAAACTAGATAATATTGCAAAAATTATTACGGATATAATATATGGGAAAGCTGAAATTACCCCTATTATGTAATTCACAATATTCATACTAAAATCCAAAGCATAATTTGATATATCTGATATAAATTTATTTATATTAAGTTTTAAGCTTTCTAAAATAGATTCATCTATATTTTCAAAAGCTGATAGTGAATCTTGAACAAATTTATTTATATCTGACCCATTATCATATAAATACTGATATCCATCAGTTGCTAAATCTTTAATTTCAGAACAAAAATACATTATGCCAAATCCTAATAAAGTTACTGTAACAGCATAAAATACCAGAATTGAAATACCAGCTGCAAAATTTCCTTCTATATTAAATTTCTTAATAAGAGCCTCTGTTGGTTTTTGTAAAATTGAAGCCGTTATTAATCCAATTATAAATGGAATTGTATATTTTAAGGTTCCGATAATTATTGAAAAAGAAATAGTAAATACCAATAAAAAGATAATCAAGCTCAAAAAAGGCCTTATCTTCTTGGCTACTAAGGATACATACTCCATTTTTAGCTCCTCCACCTTTTATATTAAAATTAAAAGGAGCTAAATTAAGTAGCTCCTTTTTATATATATTATTAAATTATTTTTAAATAAACATGTTTAAAACTTTGTTTTATGAATAATGAACTTCTATCCCCCTTTACTAATGTATTAGATAGATTGGATCATCTCCTTCTTTAAAACATTTATAAAGTTTAATTTTAGCATTAATTAAAAGCCTATTTTTAAGCTTTACGCACGCCTCCTCTCTATCATATTTGTTCATAAACTGAACATCATCTAATAACGACATTTAGAAGCACCACCCCTTTAGCTTTTATAATTATAAAACCTATAGATTCTAGTAGTCATAAAACTTTTCTTTCGGCTACTATAAATATAGTATACACCTCAAATTAACTTTTGTAAATATTTTCCTATGTTTTTTTAGTAAAAAAATCATTAAACTAACATAATTATTAGCTTAATGATTTATTTTAACTACATATATCTGACATCTCTAAATCAACCTTTTGCATAATATCATTTTTTAAATTAAAGTCATCGTAATAAGCTTCATATATCTCTTCATCATATTCTACTTTAGGAATAATAAGAGTTATCTTTGTTCCAACACCTTCTTCACTTTCAAGTTTAATTTCTCCATTAAACTTATTTACTATTTCCTTAACTATATTAAGACCTAATCCAGATCCCTCTTTATATGCACCTTTACTTGCTTTAATTCTTTCATATCTATTAAAGATATACTTTTGTTTTTCTTTTGGTATACCTATACCAGTATCCTGAATTTCTACAATAATATTCTTTCCTCTTGCTCCAACAAAAACATTTATCATACCATTTTCTTTATTATATTTAATAGAATTTGATAGTATATTTAAAATTCCTCTTTCAATTAAATCTTTATCTGCTAAAACAAAAAACTCCTCTTCTTCAGTATCAAAGACAACCTCTATTCCTCTCATTTCAGCATAAGATAATATTGACATTGTGGTATTCTCAACAATAGAAACTATATTTAAACATTTTAACTTCAACTTATAATCCTGTTCTGTTAATTTACTTGAATCAATAAAGTTATCTATTAATCTTATTAATCTATAACAATTTTGTTTAATTATAGAATTAAACTTTAAAATTTCATTTATATCATTACAATCTCTCTTAAGATCTTGCATTTGTATTGCAGAATAAATAACATTTACCGGAGTTTTAAATTCATGAGAAATATTAGCTAGTAACTCTTTCTTTATCTCATCCTCTTCATTTTTTCTTTTTAATTCAGCCAACTTTTCTTCTAGTGTATTAGATTTAATCATTAAATCATTATATAAAACCTCATGTTGTTTTCTAATAACTTCTAATCCAATAATCTTAAATATATAATAATCTCCTATAAATCTTATGAACAGGACTATTAAAGAACTAATAATATTATATTTTGCGAAAGTAAGACCTACAAATATAGCCAACACAATTCTAAAAGCAGAATATTCTATTAAATCTAAAAATATACCTTTAGAAAATTTTTCTTTATTTTTTCTAATCATAAACAATAATAATATATACAACAATATAATTACTATTTCTCCTATAACCTTAGTTTCATTAAGTCCCTGGAATTCTAATTCCTTTAACAAAGGTAATTTACTTCTAAAAGCTAAATATGCAGCTACTAAAGTTGCTATTATAACATTTATAGAAAGATTTTTTATATTTCTTTTTTTATCTATATTTAAAAATGATAATATAAATACTAATACTTCAAATATAGAAATTATGTAAAACATTCTACTAAGTTTACCATATACCAAAGTATTTTCAAAATTATCCTTTAATATAAATATATTAGAAACTGACAAAACTCCAACTCCTGAAAATCCTATAGATAAATACTGATATATATTATTAATATATTTTCTTCTATTCAATGACAATATAAATATACTAGCAGTATAAAAACAGAATGTTCCTAGTAATACAATTTGCATAAAAGTAATGATATTGAAGTTTTTATCTATTAAAAGACTATAACCACCACACATTACAAGAACCATTAAAACAGTAACTATTTCTTTCATTCTTAAAAAAGCTCTTTGATTATCCCCCATTTTCTCCTAAACCTTTCTTTAAAAAATATTATTCCCAAAACAAATACATAATTTTTCCTTTATTACTATTTTATATAATTTTTTCCCATTTGAAAACCTTTTATTTGTCTTTTTTTGAAATTTTATAAATTTAATTAACTTTTTCATTAAACTTTTCTTTTGAATCTTGGAAATTTTTATCTGTATTGATAATATATAGTTATTGTTATAGAATATTATTTATATACAAATTTAAGAAATATTTTCTTGGAGGACTTTTTTATGAATAATTTTCTTCTTATATTATTTTTAATTATCTTTGTTGGAATACCTGCTTATTATGTAACAGTTCTATATTCTATTTATTATAAAAAAATATTTAAAAACAAAGCTAATTTAAAATTTGAATGCAATACTAGTTCTTTAAATACTTATATTCCATCTATTATCTTATTAATTGTTAGTATAATATTTGCTGCTTATACATTTATGAGTAATATAACACCTTATTACTTAATAGCGGTTATATTTATAAATATACTAGTTTTTTTCTGTATAAAATTATCTTGTACTAAATTTGCAATATATAATAATTATGTATTAGTAAAAAATAACTATGGCGAATTCAATGAAATTCAAAGTCTATTACTTGAAAAAAAGGATAAGGAAAATACTTATGAGTTAAAACTTACAACTAAGTATGATTTACTTATTTGTTCCATAATAACAGAAGATCCAAAAAGTATACTTAAATCAATAAAAACAAACTTACCTAAAAACATAAAAATAAAAGAATTGGCAGCTAAATAGTTGCCAATTCTTTTATTAATTATTTATTAATTAGAGATTTAATTTATTAAAAATTGCATTTACCAAGTAATAGTTGTTTTATTCTTAGAATTCTTGCAAGGCAATTTAAACTCAAAGAATTTCAAATTCTTACCTCTTGGTGAAAATCTATCACAAACAATATGTAAAATATATCCCATAGAAAAGCCTAGCGCTAAATATATATTTCCTGTTAAATATACACTTCCGCAAAACATTAATGTTCCAAGCCATTTATGAGTAAACATTCTATGTGGAGATAACTTTCCTAATACAGTTGTTATACAAAACATAACTGTTGCAAAACAATTGTGGATATTATTTTCTAAGAAATTCAATACATCACTTACACTTAATGCTATTCCCAACATATATCCTAATACTATTGCTATTATAGAAAATGTTAATACCTTATTAAAAACTTGTCTTGCTTTAGAATTATGTGAATCAATATCAGGCATATATGATCCAATAAATCCACCAATAATTAAAGGAGCTAAATATACAGCACTATCAAAAGTTTTGGTAATTAAAAATCCAATCCCCATAGTTGCCGTTGCAGTAGTTCCTACAATCATATGCTCTTTTCCTTTCATATACTTCCATCCTCTGTAATTTTATCACTTTATATTCTACTACATTTTTCAACAAAGTGAAAGTATGTTCTTTTTAAAACTCCGGGGTAAATCCAATATATGGATTGACCCCGGAGGTATCCCGAATTTTGGCGTTTATTGACAGACCTTCCCTGGATTTAAGATATTCTTAGGATCAAAGGCAAGTTTTATTCCTTTCATAATTTCTATAGACTCTTTTGGTAATGATTCATTTAAAAATGGCTTTTTAGCAAATCCAATACCATGTTCCCCTGAAACTTGACCATTTAACTCTCTTGATTTCTTATATAATATCTCCATAACATTATTAAGTTTATTATTCCATTCTTCTGAATTTAATTCATCTCTTAATATATAAATATGAAGATTTCCATCCCCTGCATGTCCAAAACTCTTTATCCTTATATCTTGAGATTCTTCAACTTCATGTGTAAACTTAACAAATTCAGCAACTTTATTTCTAGGTACAACAACATCTACTTCATCCATTTCAGTAGTTAATGCTTTTATAGCCTCTAAAAATGCTCCTCTAGCACTCCAAATAGCTTCTTGTCTTTCTTCTGTATCTGAAATAAATACGTCTAAAGCTCCAGATTCTAAACAAATATTCGCTACTCCTTCATATGCTCTTTCTATTTCCTCTTTAGAATTTCCATCAAAGGTTAATAATAAGTATGCATCTGATGAATTATCAGGAAATGGTTTCTTTAAAAATTCTTCAGCTGCAACTATAGCTGCTCTTTGCATAAATTCTATTGCTGTTGGAATAGATTTTGATTTAATTATCTTTGGTACAGTTTCAATTGCATTATCTAAAGTATCAAAAGGAATCAAAAGACTAATTGCCTTTTTAGGTAATGGCAATAATCTTAATACAGCCTTTGTAACAATTCCTAAAGTTCCTTCAGAACCCACTATCAAATCCTTTAATGCATATCCAGAACTATTCTTTACTACTTTTCCACCAATATTAATAATTTCACCATTAGGTAGTACAACCTCAAGTCCTCTTACATAATCTCTAGTAACTCCATATTTTACTGCTCTCATTCCACCTGCATTAGTACTAATATTTCCACCTATAGTTGCAGTTTTTTCTCCAGGGTCTGGTGGATAAAATAAATCAAATTCTTCTACATACTTTCCTATTTCCATAAGAAGCACACCTGGCTCAACAGTTAATGTTAAGTTTTCTTCATCTAACTCTAAAATCTTATTCATCTTACTTAAATCTATAACAATTCCAGCTTTAATAGGAACTGCTGCTCCTACAAGACCTGTACCTGAACCTCTTGGAGTTACTGGAATGTTATTGTTATAAGCATATTTCATTACCTTTGAAACCTCTTCAGCACTTAAAGCTTGTACCACCACATTAGGCATAACTCTAACAGAGCCAAGCTCATCTCTACTATAATCTTCACTTATATTTTCGCCATATAAAACTCTATCATTGTCACCAATTAAATCTAATATATTTTTATAATCTTCTACTGAAAATTCCTTATATTCCATCATAAATTCCTCCCATTTTTATATTTGCCCTAAAACTAACTAAAATTAAACTAAACACCTTTTATAACAAATTCCTCTATTGCTCCTGAAACATTATTTTTAAGTTTTTCAATTAACATTGGTACAACTTCATAAATATCACCAACTATTCCATAATGAGCAACCTTAAAAATTGGTGCTTTTTCATCAGTATTTATAGCAAATATATAATCAGAATTATTCATTCCAGCAGTAAATTGAACTGCTCCAGATACTCCACATGTAATAATAAGCTTTGGTCTAACAGTTCTACCACTTAATCCAACTTGCCTTTTTGCATCAACCCATCCAGCTTCAATTAATGGTCTTGTACAAGCAACTTGACCTCCTAAAAGCTCACTTAATTCCTTTATCATTTCTAAATCTTTTTCGCTCTTTACCCCTCTTCCTGCAACAACTAAAACATCAGCTTCACTTATTTCTTTTTCCTTAGATTTTTTAGCTACTTCTAATACATTAATATTAGATTTTAATTTTTCCTTTTTTATAGATAACTTAATTATTTCACCTACTTCATCCTCACTTCTTTCTGGTGCTGACATAACTTTATACCTAACAGTTGCAAGTTGTGGTCTAGAGTTTGGAGTAACAATTTGAGCCATAATATTTCCACCAAAAGCTGGTCTTATTTGAACTAAATCCGTATTTTCCTTTATGTCTAAAATAGTGCAATCTGCTGTAAGTCCAGTTCTAAACCTAGCTGCAACCCTTGGTGCTAATGACCTACCAACAGTTGTAGCTCCAACTAATAATACTGCTGGCTTAACATTCTTTATAAAATCCTCAATTACTGAAGTATATGGTTCAATTCTAAAATACTTCAATTCATTATTATCATATAAAAACACTTTATCAACTCCATAATGTAAAAGCTCACGAACATTATTTTCAATATTATCTCCCATTGCTATACAGTAAACTTCTTGATTAATCTTATCTGCTAGTTCCCTTGCCTTTCCTATAAGTTCAAGTGTTACAGGATGAATTTCTCCATCAACGTGGTCTACATAAACGGCAATTCCACTCCAAAGACTTTTATCTATCTCTATCTTTTCATCTTCAACAAATACAACTGCACCCTCTGGCCCTTTTCTAACACATAATTTACACATTTTACATCCACTATTTATATCTAGTTTATTGTCTTTAATTTCAAGTGCACCAAAAGGACATATCTTAACTAATTCTTCTTTATTTCCAACTTTATCTTGATTAATTACTAACCTTCCCATAAACTATACCCCCCTTAAATAAACTTTAATTCCTTTAATGTATCCTCAAATTTTGTAACTAACTCTTCACTACTACCTTTCCATATTTCCCTTTTATCATTAACTTTTGGAGGGAAAATTCTTTCCACTTGAGTTGGAGAACCATTTAACCCATAATGGTTTTCATCTTGATCTTTAAAATCACATAAACTCTTAACATCTATTTCCCTATCCTTAGTTGCTATTTTCTTTTTATAAGAAGGTAATCTAGGTTCAAAAATTCCTTTTTCTACAGTAATTAAAGCAGGTAATTTAATATCTACTATTTCCAATGTATTTGGCATATCCATCTCAACTACTATAGATTCATCTTTTACTTCTATAATTCTTCTAACATTTGCAACATGAGGAATATTTAAATACTCAGCCATTTCTGGACCAACTTGGGCAGTATCACCATCAGTAGTTTGCTTTCCACAAATTATTAAATCAAAATTCCCCATACTTTTAACACCTTGAGATAAGGTATAAGAAGTTGCTAAAACATCTGCTCCTGCAAATTTTCTATCAGATAACAATACACCATGATCCACTCCCATAGAATAAGCTTCCTTAATAATTTCTTTAGCTTGTGGTGGTCCCATTGTTAAAACATTTATTTTACCACCTTTATTTTCTGAAATTTTAAAAGCTGTTTCTAATGCATATAAATCATATGGATTCATTTTAGAATCAACACCATCCCTTTTCAAAACTCCAGTAACTGGATCAACCTCAACTTTAGATGTTCCTGGAACCTGCTTAATACAAACTAAAATATTCATACTTTCTCCTCCCCTAATATACATTAATTGAACTTAAATTATATTTTAAAAATTATATTGCTAGTTTATTTAGTAATAACTTAGTTTTAAAATTGGTATTACCAATTTTAAAACTATAAATCTATATATATTTCTTAAGTTATATTGATATTAAATTTTAGATAAATAAATTAATATCTAAAAAAATTTAGATACAATATTAAGACATATAGGTGCAATTACAACAGTTATAAGTCCTGCAATTCCAATAGATAATGAGCTCATAGCACCTTCTGTTTCTCCCATTTCTAAAGCCTTTGAAGTTCCTACAGCATGTGATGCGGTTCCTATACCAATTCCTCTAGCCACTGGATCAGTTATTCTAAACACTTTACAGACTATAGGCGCAATAATCGCTCCTGTTATACCTGTAATAACAACTGCTAATACAGTTACTCCAGTTATTCCTCCAAGAGTATTTGAAATTTCTATTCCTATAGGAGTAGTTACTGATTTAGGTAATAAAGAAATAATTAATTCATTATTCAAATTGAAAATTTTTGCTAGTATCATTACAGATAAAACACTTACTAAGCATCCTATTGTTATACCAATTATAATAGGTATAAAATTTTTCTTAAGTAATGATAATTGTTTATAAAGTGGTACTGCTAATATTACCGTTGCTGGTCCTAAAAACATATTTATAAATTGACCACCTTGATTATATGTTTCAAAGTCAATATTAAATACTTTTAAAAATACTATTACTAAAATGATTCCTATTAAAAGTGGATTAAATATTGGCAATCTTGTTTTTTTATAAAGAATTTGTCCAATTTCATATGCAACTAATGATATGAAAATTCCAAAAAACATATTAGAAGTGAAAATATCCATACTATTCACCCCTTTCTAAAGAAACTGTAGATTCTTTATTTTTACTCTTTTTGATTGCTATAGCTTCTACTTTTTTAGATATTAACTGAACTGTTAATCCTGTACAAGACATTACAATAAAGGTAGTTATAACAACTATAAATAGTATTTGTGCAACATAATTACTTATTATCCCAAAATAATTCATTAGCCCCACACCCGCTGGAATAAATAGAAATGCTAAATTATCTAATATAGACTTTGCAGCATTCTCTATTTTTTCTAGTTTAATAATACCTGTAACCAAGAAAATGAAAAGAAATATCATCCCCATAATATTACCTGGTATAGGTAATGACAAACCTTTCGATACAACTTCCCCTAAGAAATAAACAAATAAAATTAAAATCCATTGTTTAAGTATATTCATGGACTCCTCCTTTTCCTAAAATTGGTATTACCAATTATCTATATTATAAATCTCAAATTTCCAATTGTAAATAATTGTTATTAAATTAACGTAAATGTTTTCTTTTCTAAAAAGGAGCTATATAGATATAGTTATAATATATTATATAACTACTACATTCATGCTAATTAGACACATTCTACATCTTTAATAAAGGATTTTGAAATTAAAAGAGCTATACATGTATAAATAGTAAAATTTGTTTTAATTTTACTATTTTTGATATACAATAAATATAATGATTTATAAACAATTATATTTAATTATTCATAATAAAAAGGTGGGAGGTATTTGAAATTCGTATACTTATATTATTAATTGAGTTTTCAATCTGAAGGAGGTTATCATGTCAATATTTATTTTAATTTGCAACATTGTTGTTCCATTAATTATGATTTCTATAGGTGTATTGTATAATAGGCATTCCAATAAAAAAATAAATAAGATATTAGACTTGTTTATGCCTATTGCTATGATTGGTAGTGGATTAGGTGGTAAAGATACTAATGATATTTTTAAAGATAAAAACTCATTAGTATCTTCTAATAAAAAATGTAGTTTAATTTGGATTGTATCAGGATTAGTTACTTTTATCATAACTGCTATTGTATTAATAATAAATAAATCAAATATTTTAAATGCTAAAACTTTCCTAGATACTAGCAATGTTAGTGTAATTATGCTAGAAATTGAGTTTGCAATATTAGTTATGGTTTTTATAAGTATGAAATTTGTTTTGAAAAAGTCTTTTTATTAAAAGGAGATAGATTTAATGTTTACTTATATATATGTAGAATCAAAAGTTGGAGGAATGTTTACAAATAGTAATCATAGAGAAATAATTGATAAATATAGTAAAGAAGGTTGGAGATTTGTAGCAGCTATACCTAAAAGTAATGGTGGTTACGGTCAAATAACTTCTCATGACTTAGTTTTTGAGAAATGTGAAAACTCTTAAAATTTATAACTAAAAAAATATCTATTTGAACTGCTCCTGCTTACTTTACATGGGGTAGTTCAAATAGACATCCTTTACATCATACTAATTTACATATTATTAAAAAAATCCAATTTATTTAATTTTTCTTATTATATAATTCTATATTTAGTAATTTTCATAAGCTTGCTTTATTATTTCAAAATGCTTTTTCATTGAATATATAGCCTTTTCTTCATCTCTTTCTTGTAAAGACAATACTATTTCCTTATGACTATTTAAAAGAATTTCTCTATTATTCTCTTCACAAAGAATAATTTTTCTAGCTTCCTTAATAAACTTATCCATAAGTTGAGATATAACTTCAAGCATATTAACAATTAAAGGATTATCAGATGATTTAACAATTATATTATGAAATCTAATATCTAATAATAAGCTTTGTTCTTCATCATTTGTTTTATACATTTTATCAACTATATCATTTAATAATTTAATATCATCATCAGACATTCTCTTACTTGCTACTCTACAACATTCTATTTCAAGAGTTTCTCTTAATTCATGAATATCTTCTGGTGAGTATTCTTGTAACATAAACATTATAGATAAAGGCTCAAAAAGTGAATTTCCAAAACTATTAGCTATATAATTTCCAGATCCCCGCTTACTTTCAATTAACCCCATAATTTCTAGTACTCTAATGGCTTCTCTTATAGATGTTCTTGATACTTCTAGTTTTTCTGCCATTTCTCTCTCTGATGGTAACCTATCTCCATTTTTTAATTCACCACTTAATATTTTTTCTTTAATATCTTTTATTACTTTTGTATAAACCTTTGTATCTTTATTTTTTTCACTCATCTTACCCTCTATAACTACATTTAATATATTATCAAAATTTTTATTATTATTTTCTCTATTATTGATAATCATAACAAATTTTACATAATATTTCTATATTGCTATTGTTAAAGAATTATAAATATTAAATACACACTCTTTTCAAATAACATAAAAAGGCCAGCCTAACAGCTGACCTAATAATATTAATTATGATGGTGTGAGCATCCATCATGATTACATGTATGATTACTATCAAACTCTTTTAATTCACCATTTTTTAAAGAGTTAATATTTTCTTCTATATTTCCTTCAATAGCTTGATAAACCTTTATTCCCATAGAGTTTAATTTAACTATAGCACCTTTACCAATACCACCAACTACAACAGCATCAACTACCTCACCTGATAATGCCTTAATAGGTTGACATTTTCCATGTTCATGTCCTAAGTCTCCATTTCCTATAGTCTTCACATCATTAGATTCTAAATCACAAATAACAAACTCTGGAGCACTACCAAAATGATTATAAGGTATACTACTCATACCTTCATTAGATTTAACTGGGAAACATACTTTCATTACAATTCCTCCTTAAAATTTCTCTTACAACAACATTTCATTGATTTACAACTAAGTTTACACTTAGTTATATTTAAATCATTAATTTTAATATTACATTGCTTACTTATTAAATCTATATCTTTATGAATGAGAAGGTCCATAAACTTTTTAGCGTTTTCTAAAACGTCCTTATTTAATTCATACATAACGTAATATCCCTCTTTATATGCTATTACAAGCTTTGCTTCCTTAAGAGTTTTTATATGTTGTGACACTGCTGCTTCTGAAATCTCTAAATGCTTAGCAATACCCTTTGCACATACATTTTTACTAGATAATAAAATTAATATTTTTAACCTTGTTTCATCACCTATAGCTTTAAAAACTTTAACTTTTTCATTCATAAGTATACCTCAATCTAATTAAGTAATTGCTTAATTAAATTGTATTCCTCTTATTTAATTTTCTCAAATTTAATTTAAAGCAAATTTATCTGATAATTAGTTAAAAATCATCAAACTACTTATTTATCTCACAATTACTTCTAAATACAATAAATTACATCTATTTACAGTTTGTCCCAACACCTAGTAATAATCTTTCTTAAATTTCTACCGGAATTGCTTGTCTGTTTTTAAATCTATATATATTTTTAAATCCGATATTCTTTAATACCTCAATACTTTCTTTAATATCAGCTCCAACATCTTCAGCTTTATGAGCATCAGAACCTACAGTTATTATTTTTCCACCTAAATCATAATACATTTTTAATATATCAATTGATGGCATAGTTTCATTTACCATTCCTCTTAATGTAGATGTATTAACTTCAATACCTTTACCTGCATTGATTATATTTTTAAGTACTTCTTCTATCTTTTCTCTATATTCATTAAAATCATAGTTCCCATGAGTATTAAACGCATATCTCTTCATTAAATCTAAATGAGCTACAATATCAATATAAGGTGAAGTACAAACCTTATTTACTTCCTCAAAATATCTACTATAACTTTCTTCTTTAGAATGTGAACTCATATATGTTGCAAGTCCAATATTATAATCAAAATTATGTACTGATCCTAAAATAAAATCAAAAGGTATATTTTCAAGTATTAACTTTAATTCCTCTTCATTTTCATGTGGCTCACAAATTTCAATTCCAGCTCTGATTGTAAGCTTATCTTTAAAAATTTCCTTACACTCTTTTATTTCATCACTATACTTCTTTAAATTTAAAAAACCATAGCTTTTTATTCCTTCTTTAACAGAAAAATGTTCAGTAAAACAAATTTCATTTATACCTTTTTCAATTGCAGCTTCACAAACTGCTGATACTGTTTCCTTACTATCAAAAGAATTATTTGAATGGATGTGATAATCAATTAAATACATATTATTCTCCTTATTTGCTACAAATTTTAGTACATGGATAGTATAACATAAATTTTAATTTTATCTTAATAACATATTAAGATACTAATATTTCTTCTTTTCTAGTTTTATCTTCATAATAATACTAACTAATAACTCTATATTCATATAATATTAAAGATAAAGTTTATTTTAAAGGAGTAAGCAATGAAAAAATATCTATTAACTATTTTTACTTTGCTATCATTAACTTTCTTTCTTTTTAGCTGTACAAATGTAAATGATAAAACAACAACTGAAGAAAATAATTCTAATATTTCTAGTAATGAATCATCAAAGTCAGATAATGAAGAATATGTTGAAGAGGAAATTGATAAAAATAATTCCGAAGATAATATTGTTAATAAGAATTGTAGAATTTTTTATTATCATTGTTCTGATAATTGCTATTATTATAAAGATACTGTAGTTGCAGTAAAAGATAATGCATTAGTTTCTTCACTTACAGAAGAGTTAAAAAAAGAAGTAAAAGCTGGAATTTCCATATTACCAGAAAGTCTTTATGTTAAAAGTGCAAAATTAGATAGAAGTAATAGTCTATTAACCGTAGACTTATCTGTTGATTATTATAATAGTATAAAAAATCTTGGAAGTGGTCCTGAAGGTGGAATTTTAGATAGTGTAATGTATACTTATTGTTATAATTATGATGTTAATAATTTTATTCTCTTAATAGATGGCAAACCTTATAGCGGAAATCATATAATCCTTGAAGATGGAGAATCTTTTTCTGTTAATTATGATAATATTAAAGATTATCTAAAACCTTTAGAATAATACAAATAAAAAAGCTGGTACATCCCTTTCTAAACAAAATACTTCCTGATCTTTTATATTTCATTTATGTACCAGCTTTAATAATTATTTAATTGTAAAGTTAAGTTAAAATATTATGTCTTAGCTCTATAAAAGTTCAGTTTGTGATTGAATATTTTTAAGTTTAATATAAAACTCTTTAAACCTTTTTACAGAAAAAATCTCTAATCCATCTAAATCATCTTCAAAAATATACCCTATCTCACTTAAACTGTACTCAACAGTTCTATTATTCTTTAATGTAAAAACTATAGTATCCCCACACTCATTAAAATTTACATTAACTAATGGATTTTCTTCTTCTGTTCTTTTGATTAGTTTCTTAATTGTTTCCACTGCTTCTTCTGCTAATTCAAGTAGCTTGTCCTGTGTACTCATAACCATCCCCCTAAAAAATATGACTCTAAGTTCTTACAAGTTAATTATACAAGATATATTTAAATTAGCTTGTCGAATCTTGTTCTTAATCTATTGGTAATATCGACCTACATATCCAATGAACTATAAATTATCCATTTATAAAGGTTTATTTTTATAATAAATCTTAATAAAACTATTAAAACAGCTTAAAGTATAATATTACCTTCTATTTTTCATATAATTCAAGTGGTAATTTATCTGGATCTTCAAAAAAAGTAAATTTTCTTAATGTAAACTCATCTATTCTTATAGGTTCACATTTTACTCCCTTACCTTCCAAATACCTTACAGTTTCTTCAATATCATCAACTTCCAAAGCAAGATGTCTAAGTCCCCTTGCTTCAGGATAACTTACTCTCTCAGGCGCATTTTTAAATGAAAATAATTCTATTTGACTATCACCAATCTCCAAATCTAGTTTGTAAGATTCTCTTTCTTCTCTATATACTTCTCTAATAACCTTAAGACCTAATATTTCAGTATAAAATTTTTTTGATACTTCGTAATTTGAGCAAATTACTGCTACGTGATGTATTTTATTTATCTTCATAATTTCTTCTCCATAAAATTCATAAAATTATTTATCAATATTTTTTAAATTAAACTCTCTAACTACTATTTCAGCTACTTTTTCTGCAACTAATCCTGTAAAATGGATACACTGTTGCTTATGTTCACCTTGTGCCATATCAAATTCTTTTGTTAATATACGACAACATAAAGCATTCTTACCATTAGCTACCTTAAAATAATCATGTAGTTCTTTTGCCACTTCCAAATTCTTTTCAACCTTAGGATCATTTTGCACTGTTCGTCCAAAAAATAGCCCTAATGCCATTACCCCTCCTGAAACAGCTCCACATAAACATTTTGATCTACCTATTCCAACAGGAAATCCAGATGCCATTGCAATAACAATTTCAGGTATATCTAATTCAAAATTACTTCTAATACTACTCATTACTGCTTCAGAACAGAAAAATCCCCCTCTAAATAACTCCTCAGCATCATTTTTCACCTTATTAATACTAATCTCCGTTTTCATTTGCATTTTTAACGCCTCCCAAAGTAAATATATAAATAAATACTTTTATAAACTATAACTTGATTCAATGTCCCTAATTGGTATTTTACGGAATAATACTATTTATTTCAATAAAAAAATAAGACGCTAAATAGCTTGTCCTATCTAACATCTTATTTAATACCCTTTTATACCATAATTGATTTACCCTAAATACCATAAATAAACTATAAGGAACCTTACCCATCAGCCCCTATAAGCTTACAATTTAAATTCTCTTAATACCCTAATGTATCTTCATATTCCTTAAGTATAGCCTCTTCTTTAGATGATTTTACTTCATCTTTTTTCTCTTTTACTTCCTCATTCATTTCTACAACTTTTGATTCATCAACCATATTAAATCCTCCCGCTTTATATTTTGTATACGTTTTCTAGTTATGTATTTATTATATCATATTATTTATATTTTTCCATATATTTTTCTATAATTTTCTGATTTTTTTCTACTTTTACTAAAAACATTGCTTCACCACTAATATTTTTTATTTACCTCTAGTTTATATGTATTCTTATCAAAACTAGAGGTAATTTACCTATGGAGTTAATATTGGTAATGTTTCATCTTCTAATATACAGTATCTTATATTGTTGTTTGTTAAATTACATATATTATTTTCAAGGATAAAATTAAAAACTATCCTAACTCTTATATTATTAATTACAAAAATCTGTCCATTTTCTCTAGTTCCTAGCATATTAAAAATATTTAATGCTATATTTTGATGTTGTTGCCCAATAACAATTGTAATAACTTCTGGACATGTACAATCCTTTCTACACTCCAAATATTCCTTGTGCAATGCCCATATTATATCATTTCTATCTAAAATACTCCTTATTAAGGATATAACCTCAAATGTTCTACTTCTTTCCTTCTCAAAAATATAATCTTTCATTTCTCCTTCTATACTTCCAATAGAGTTATTTACTATACCATTAATAACATTATAAAGATTACTAAAATATCTCCTTCTAAACTCTACAAAACTACTTTTAGTTAAAAATTCACAATTACTATCATTATTTTTTAATATCTTCTTATAAACTCTTTTTTCAGCCTTATAATACTTCTTCCTTATTTCAGCAACCTTTTTCCTGCATAAGATTTCTTTTAAATTACTCACTTCCTGAATATCTGATGACATATACTTCCTCCAAATATATCACTCTTATTATAATTCTACATATGAATATCTCTTTTTATTCTAAGAAATACACCTCCGGGGTTAATCCAATATTTGGATTGACCCCGGAGGTGCATACATTATATGGAAAACCTATTTATTTGATTCTTTCTTCTTGAAAAATATAAATGAACCTACAGCTACAAGTGCTAATGCTATTCCACATATAACTGTTGTACCAACTACAGCTCCAGTCTTAGGTAATGTATCCTTTCCTGAAACAGTACTTTGATTTGTATTACCTGGTTTTGAATTCTCTGGATTTGAATTCACAGAACCATTATTATTTTCATTTTTATTTTCATTTTTATCATCTAATTCACCAGTGCCTGGCTTTTGATTATTTTCTTCTCCACCTGGATTTTCTCCATCTGTATTTTCATCCCCTGGATTTTGGTTTTCATCCCCTTTTCCATCCTCTTCTTCAGACTGTTGATTTCCAACTCCAGTTATAGTAGATCCATCCTTTAATAAAGTGTACTCAACTATTTGACCATCATAGAATTCAAAAGACAACTTAATTTCTCCATCATTTATAGAAGAATCATTAAAGAAGTTATTATAAATTTCTATTGTACCATTTTCATAATCAGCCATAAATGCACTACTGTATTGTAAATATCTCCACCAGCTAGAGTTAGGTCCAACTACATTTCCCTCTTTATCGAAAGCAGTAGCACGTCTTAATTTTGCTCCATTAAATTTAGTTGGAATACTAAATCCTTCTGTAGTTCCTTCAGCATTTGATAATATTGGTTGTGTATATTTTTCTAAATATTGATGCCAATCAGCACCTGCAGAAAATTTCATTACTAAATCAGCAATATTTCCATACTCATTTTCTGCTAAAGAATTAAACTTATTGTTTACAAAGCCTTTTGAAAGAATAACTTTAGATTCTTCCTTATTGTAAGTATAATCAACACCTTCAGTTAACCCTTCAATTCCTTCAAAATCATTACCATTTAAAGTTAACTCTATTTCTAAATTTTCATCTACTTTATCTGATAAGTAAATTGTATTTAATCCTGTAGAATAAGATGATCTTTCTCCATTTATACCAGCTTCTAAAGCATTTCCAACTAAAGGCTTTTTCCAAGAATAATCTTCTGTATCTAATCTATCAATTCCTGATCCATTATCCCAAAACATTATACTTATATCATTTTCATCTGCTAAATAATTAATATAATCATAATACTTTAATTCTTCACCTAATTGATTACATTCATTACCAGCATCATAACCTAATAATCCCCATTCACCAACTACAACACCAATTCCATTTTCTATGAAAGTATTATAAACTGTATCAAACATTTCATCTGCTGCTTTTCTTGCTGTATACTCATTACTCCAATCAAAAAGAGGTTCATCAAATCCTGTTCTACCAAGATTTGCACTAAATACCCATTCACTATAATAATGTACTGTAGCAATAATATTTTCATCATTTAAGCTAGTAATTAAATTCTTTAGTGGTTCACTATTTTTTGATTCATGATTTGTATCCATTGTAGGCATTACTATCATTCTTGTATCATTTTTTCCACCTGAATTACGAATAATCTCATATGCAGCTAAATTAAGCATATCTAATCTATCTTGCTTTGAAATATCACCATCAGCATTAAATCTAGGTTCATTTATAGTTTCAAAGCATACCTTTTCATCAATATCCTTAAATTCATCAGCAAGCTGTTCCCATAAATCCACATATATCTTATACTCTACTGCTTCTTTGTCACCATTCCAATCAGCAAGCCATATCCAAGAATCATGGTGAAGGTTAATCATTACATAAAGACCTTCCTCTACTGCCCAGTTAACAACTTCTTTATATCTATCTAACCATTCTTGATTTATTACATATTTACCATCTACCTCTGAATATCTTCTATAAGCTGTAAATGGAATTCTTATACTATCATATCCCTTTTCTTTAATTTCTTTTATAAGCTCTCTAGTTACAGCTGGATTACCCCAAGCTTCCTCACCTTTATCTTCACTATTTAAATCTAAGTCAACCCCATCAAAGGTATTTCCCAAATTCCAGCCTTTCCCCATAGCCTCAACATATTTTTGAGATTCAGTTTTACTGCTCTCTTCTGCAAATGTAGTATCTTCTCCTATAAATGCTAATGAAGTAGCTACAGATAGTGTTAACATACTAGCCATTAATTTCTTTAAAATTTTTCCTCTTTTCATAATATTCTCCCCCTTTGATTTGTGTTAGTGTAAATTTTTCTACACTACTTCTCTTTTTAAATCTTTATATATCAAGG
>ERZ791879.379-NODE-379-length-38461-cov-14.653960_pt1 | contig 38461 bp, 33 predicted proteins | sample MGYA00510162_ERZ791879 | MGnify/ENA primary metagenome ERZ791879 (study PRJEB30046, sample SAMN00792113) | human gut metagenome | study: EMG produced TPA metagenomics assembly of the A metagenome-wide association study of gut microbiota in type 2... | reverse complement strand
ACAGTGCTCATAGTAAAAGTTCCGGCAAATACCGGGACTTTGTCTACAGTCTGAGAGACCCGATAATTTTCGGATCTCTTCTTTTTTTTAATTGACGAAAGCTTCTACATAATTTCGCATATTACATTCAATTTTTTCTTTCGTCTGACGGGCAATTTCTTTTTCTTCCAGATCAGGAGAAACTGTTTCCAGTGATTCTAAAACAGCCATATAACCTTCACACATAAGATCATCCTTATGTTTTTCACTATATTCAGGATATTTCTCTTTTAGAATTTTTTCAATATCATCCTGCATGGTCTCCAAAGTATCTTTTTTAATCTTCTCTTTCTGATAACCATCTTCTGTCTGATGAAACTGTTCGATCATTTGTTTCATATCATTCATATGTTACTTCCTTTCTCTATGCGTCATTGAATACTACATTATAAATATGAATGTTTTCAGAAAAGATAATTTTCACATATAAAAAAACAGAGAAGAAATACTTCCCTGCTTTGATTTTTGGAGTATTGAATTGTTATGTTCAGATTAAAGATATTTTTTAAACTCTTCCTCTGACATATTAGCCATCTGGGCAGCTTCTGAAACTGAAATTTTACCTTTACCAACAAGTTCGGTTAAAGTTTCTAGTCTTCCTTCTAATCTGCCTTCATTTTTTCCTTCTTCTTTAACTTCATCCAAGATCTCACACATCTCATTAACTCCTTCCTTTTTCTCCTTAAAGAAACTAACTCGTTCAGCTAGAACATCGTAATTCATGTCTTTGCCTCGTTTGCACCAAAAGTCTTGCATTAACTTTCCAAGCTTCGTTTCATCTTGAATTGATGAATTCACATATATGATATGTGCTTCATCTTTAAATTTTTCTCCTGTTTCTTTGATCATGCGATCGATATGATAGATTGGTAATCCTTTACCGAGAACATCATTTTTCGTGATAAAGATGATATATGTCTCTTTTAATTGGCTATACTTATCTCCTGCCTCTGTGATATTTGCATCTAAAAGGCTACTGTTGTATCTCGCTCTTTTAGGATCTGCACCGGCATCATCATTCTGCACTTCAATATTATATATGACATTTTTACTGTCATGCGCAAGAATGTCTGTGCGGATGGAACGTCCCTGCAGATTTTTAATATCCAGTTGACAATTCACATGATCAACAATCAGATCATCTCGATCAAGAATGATCCTGAGTACGAGTTCTGTACATTTCTTATCTTCAAATACTTTGTTCATGAAAGTATCGTCCATAAGACAGAACTTCTGAATTTTAGACTGATATTTGCGATGCGGCTCTTCAAAATCCTTTTCCATCTTTCTTCCTTTCCTTGATTATATCCCTTTTCGAGATAAAGCACAATCAGGAAAAAGTATGGGATCTTACTACTCCTATTCTCCTTTCTCCTGATCGTCATTTCTTGTTGCATTACAAATATGACGGATGAGGAGAATGATAAATTTCTACTTGGAAAATTAATACTCATTTTAAATATGCAAGATTCCCCAGAAAATATCTTACAGTTATCTACCATCCTATCTCTCATACTTAAGATATAACAAGTGATGAATGGAGAAAACCTTATATGTAATTTTCAAAATCATAAAAATCTTTCATATTAAATATGTAAGATTTCCGAATATCCTCTGTCAAAAGAGAATATCCGGATGCTTGTTTTTGGTTTTTTATCAACTGATCCTATTTATGATCAGGATACCTTTGTAATTTCTGAAAATGATTGGTGTTCATTTTCAGAAAAATCTTGAGTCAATGTCTGGTACACATTGGCTCTTTTTCTTATCTTTAGATCAGGTTTTTGTGTTTTATGTTTGAAGCTTTCTTTTATTTTTGTCTTAATTTTTCTTATGACTGCAACAACTTTTCTATCGAAAACATCTAATATCTTCTCAGCGTAATGAGTTACAACAATCGTTATGATGACTACTATATCGATTCTCATCTCGGATACCTCCAATTCACTGGCAGCATCCGGTCTTACCTCTTCAAAGATAAATATGAACGAATTTTTCCAAAAAGTTTTTCATATATAAGATTTATTATTGTATGAGTATATATTTAGACAAAAAAAAGAAGAACAGCTCACTGATCTGCTCTCCCTTTGCACTCTATTTCTTTTTTCGTTCTTTTTTCAAAAGCTCTACCATTCCAACCATTAAGAGGACACCAATTCCTGCAACTACGAGATAATGCCATAACGGACGTTTTACAATAACATAGAATTCTGCACTTCTGTGTCCAGGATCCTGTGATTGGATCGTTACTTTTGTTTTTCCGTATCTTTTTGCGATCACGCTATCTCCATTTATCTCAACTTTCTCTTTATCCCCTGATTTTAAAGTGATCGCCTTTTTTGTTGCATTCACAGGAGATATCGTATAATAAACATGGAATCTTTCTCCTTTTTTTAAATAAATATTCTTTTTCACAGTGATATTTTCTACCATTTGTTCAATGTAAATAGTAACTTTTTTTGATAATTTTGTCCCATCGGTAGATCTTACAGTCATTTCTGTCTGTCCGATCTTCTTTGGAACAATCGTTCCATCTGACTTTACACTTGCATAATCATTCTTCTTCATTTCATACACAAGTTCTTTGTTTGATGTTGTTACAGGATCAGTATCATAACGGAATTTTTGAGAATATCCCATATAATAAGACTGCCACTTATTTGGAACGATTTCTTTCATTTTTGTGATTACCGTTACATTTGTAACACTGTAAATATCTGCAGCATTTTTTGATTCGACAATGATCTGAGTTGATCCGTTTTTCTTTGGATATATCATTCCATTTTTATCTACGGTCGCGATCTCTGGATCAGCTGAGGAAAACTTGATCTTATTATCTGTAAACCCTAAAGGGAATACCTGATAATTTACTTTTTCTGTTTTCCCCATGATCAATGTTTTTTCGCCCTCAGATTTGATCTTTTTGATCTTCTGATAAACTCTGAATTTATGCACAACACTTGTGCCATTGTAAGCTTTTGCAGTAATATTTACATATCCTGGTCCAACAGCCTTTACTTTTCCGTTTTGATCTATGGTTGCTACATTTGAATCAGATGTTGTATAAGTAACTTTCTGAATCGTTGCATTTTTTGGAGAAATCTCAATTTTCATTTTTACAGATTTTCCAAGTAAAATTTCGGTTTCTTTTGTTTTATCAACTAGCTGTGTGACTGGATTGACACATTCCATAGGAAATTCAGAGAATTGTCCTTCAATTTCAACACGAATCTTAAATTTTCCTTTTTTCTTTCCATAAACAATTCCGTTTTGATCCACCGTTGCTATTTTTGTATTGCTTGATGAATATTTTGCATTTGAATATTTTGCATTTTTAGGAGTCACTTCAATATCCAGTGGAGTGCTTCCACCGATGTCCACATAATTTGCTCCACCAATTATAAAATATTTCATAGTTTCGCCCGGATAATTATCATAGAAGAAATTAACTAAAGAATCTGTTGTTTTGATACCATATTTCTGATTCACTTTTGTGATCATCTGCTTCATTGTTTTGTAATCGCTACTCTTTATGTGATAGAAATCAGTTAAAAACTTCTGCACTCTTTTCTTCTGTGTTAAGTTTCTGTAATAAGAATAGATATTATCTGCCAGATCATCATCTGAAATAAAAAATTCATCAATCGCAGCATAAAATTCTGGATTTTCCGGATATGATACATGTTTTTTGTAGTCATTTCTTGATGAATTACAAATAACACCTTTGACTAGCTGATATACATTTACATTTCCTGCATTTGTTCTTATGATTTCTGCATATTGCAAATCGGATAATGATTGGTCTTTTTCATTGCAATAATCAACAAATTCATCATCTCTGTCTTTCAGATAATTCAAAATATGTTGGTTCTTATCTCCACCATACCCATTTGCGTATGTTTCTAACTTCTTAAGTTTTCTCGTATATTCTGTGACTGACATTTGATTCGTTTCAGCTCTGATTTTATCAGGAACCATCACACTTTGTGTAATACACAGAATACTTAGCAACACAATAAATATTTTCTTCATGATTTTCTCCTTTTCTATATATTCTCAATACAAATATGAGAGAAATTAAAAGAAAACATTTTCACATATAAAAAAACGACCTCTTAATGTTTCATTAAGAAATCGTTCTTTCATAAAAATAATAATCTACTTTATCTTGATTTTATCTGCCTCATTCTTTATTCCTTCACGTTCATAAACAGGATCATTTTTGCTCCAAAATTTTTCAATATCAAAATTATGTTCTTTTAATTTTTTATCCAAATTCGTAATGTTTTTAATATCTCTTTTATAATTTGCTAAAGATTTACTACTTGTTAATTCCTGTGCACTCTTAATATTACAACTTCGAACCAACTCTTCTTCCAAATTTTTAACCTGCGTAATACATATTATTTCTTTAACATTACTAGAATTTTTTAAAATTTCGATATTCTTTTTTACCTTATCTACTTTCCCAGTATCTGTATCGAAGACTAAAATCACCGTTGTATTTTCTTTTATCGTGATAAGTCGAGAATTGGTTAGTACATTTTCAACAACATTGAATACACGAGCTATTCCAGGTATGATTAATTTCATATCTTTCTTTAAAGTATCAACAACCTTCTTGTCATCTTCTCCTTCAACATAATATAAATAGTGCTTTGTCGCCATTTTTTTATCCTCTTTTCTTTATGATACGATATCATATACAGAATCTACACTCGGTGCTGTGCAAAATAAATCGTTTTCGACCGCAGATCGCAAAGAGTCAGTATTCCTTTTTAATATTTCATTTGCACAAATGCACTTGATTGGGTGCTCATCATCATATATATCTTTTTTCATAAATGTAAAAGAATGTTTTGGCAAGTTCAAATCTAAAATGTCCGTATTATGAGTCGTAAAAAATAACTGTTCATTTGGTCCAAGGCTATCTATCATAATTGCTAAAAATGCCTTTTCTATTTCACTATGAACAAAAGAAAATTTCTCATCACAATAATAAAATTGGTTTCTATTTGTTAAGATAGCTGCAACAATATTTGCAATTTCTATTCCGGATTTTGTACCGCTTGATAAAATACTTTCATTTACAATAGACCCTTCTTGTACAATTACACTTTTTGATCGCATCCGTATTATATAAGAGTCTTCAACAGTGTCCATTTCCTCAACTCCAATTATGGATGGATCTAATGCCTTTAATGTTTTTTCTAGCACTTTAAGATAAACTGTTTTAAAGTCGCCCTTAGGAAATTTAAATTTGTCTTTTCTTTCCGGGTAGACAAACAGCCAGTATAAATTGCTTAGCTTTTCCAATTCATTGACATAATCTGTTTTGTATTCCGCTTTTTCCATTTTTGTATTCAGACGTTGTTTACAACTTTCATAGCTATCATTTTTGTTTATATTCACTTGTTCAACTTTCAACATGATGTTTTTATCTGTGCATCTACCTTCAAAAGACGGCTGTATTACAATTTGTATAGAATTTAAAATGAGCTCATTTAACACAAAATCCATTGAAAAGAACGCTTTTTTATTTGCATCACAAATATTTTTCAATAAAAGAGAAATTTCTTTTCTTTCCATAAAATTAAAAACAGACATTAGCATCTGACCAAACGAAGTTTTTCCAGTTGCATTTGCACCCATTAAAATATTGACCTTTTTATATCTAAAATTTGGTCTTTCTGATAAATATTCATCTTCTATATACGAATTTACAATTTTTTTAGGATATGACATATTCATATGAAAATTTTTAAATGCATAAAAATTGTCTATCCTTACATCCATAACTATCATTTTCAACATCCCCCTAGTTTTAATTTCGCAATTCACGAACTAATCACTCCTTTATTATACAAAATTTCAAAAAAAATTTCAATTACATGTCATATTTTATTATGCGCAATGAAGCATTTTTATTATAAATATGATATTATTTTGTTTTAAAATATTTTCACATATAAAAAAACAGGACAATTTTCTGTCCTGTCTTAAACTATTTATTTCCATAAGTTTTTTGATATTGTTCTTCTAATTCTTTAATATTTAGATCGATCAGTCCATGAGGATTCATTTCCTGTCCACATTCTTTACAAACTGCAATTGTTTCCAGGTAATCAAATGGGGTTCCTTTGATCTTTGTTATTCTTTCCGCTTTTCCCCATAGGATATCTGTTTTCTTTCTACAATTGATACAAAAATCCTTTTTTATTTTTTGCATATGATTTCTCCTTTTTATTCACTACTTATTCCTTCAAATTCAGACAATTATTGTTGATATTCAGTTATACATCCATAGCAGTTGTGATGTCCGTAATTCAATACATTTCATTGCTTCTTTCTGCAGTTCTATTAATATTCAAAAAAAACTGCAACAATTTTAACAGGGCCGGAAACAGTTTTCCAATACATTTATTTGTTATTATTTTTCGATTATTCATTAATACTGCGTTCGGAGACTTGTGACTTTAGTCGTGAGAGGAGAACGCAGAGATTTTTATGACACAAAGACCAGTCCCTCATTGTTAGCAACGATCTTGCATTTCTTTGCAGGAAAATCCTTGCTTCCCATTCCAACCGCCTGAAGATATGTCCCTTCGCAATGTTGTCCACGCATGACATATCGAACGCCTTGATAATAAAAGACAGCTCCTGGCATAAGGCGATCCAGACGATTGTAACGCCTGATACTTTTCTTGACTTTTAACTGACTGATCATCTTTCTGGTCTGCTCTTCTCCATATCTATCAACCTGTCGTTTTCTCCATTCCTGAAGGGAATCTTCTCCTTGCCCTTCCGCTTTTTTGCGATTCCTGACAATTTTCTTTCCTTCATGATAGTATGCACGAGAGGTCTGAGCTTTGATCCGGCTGCGATCCTGTCTGCGAAATTGCAGGATCTCATGCACATGATCGAACTCTGGAGCTTTCTCTGGGATCTGCCGTAAAGAAAGAACTGCGATACACCAGGCATCGACCACATGTAGCTGCTCTTCTTTTGTCTTATGGTATCCAAAGGACCTTCGGACCATGGCAGTATCTCGGCCAGAACAGTAATGGACATGTTCTTTCCCGAATTCCTGTTCCAGTCGTTTGCAGATAAACGGGATCGCCTGATTTAAGGCACTGACCGCTGCATAACGCTTGTCCAGTCCGGCTTTCTTTTTCTTCAGACGGTCCTCAAATCTTGCATCTTTATGGACTCTCTCATGACATTTGCAGCATAATCCTGCGATGTTTCCGATCGTATTGGAGCCCTGCATACTTCGTGGTACGATATGATGCCGGTGTTCGATCAGGCTGTTACACATTAAACAGTGTCCGTCCTGTAGATCTTCTACCGCTGCATTCAGATCATCATAGCCTTTTAACGGGCCATTCTGGAAATCGACTCCACTGATACTCGGATCTTCCAGTGATAAGAAAGCAAACCGGTTGATCTCGATCGCAACATCGGTGATCGGCAGGAATTTCTGCATCTTATGGATCAGATTGATGTGTGTCCGCACCAGATGTTCCGCACTTGGTGTCAGCCATCCATCTTCTCGCTTTCGATTACAGAATCTTGCTTCCGTATTGCGGATCACAAGACATTTCACTCGTTTGTCTTTTCTATACATCGGAAGTTTTCGCATCAGAAAACCAGCTTTGAGCATCGTATGACACCTCTTAGCCAGTCGTTGTCTTGCCTTTCGCTCTCCATTCCTGGAAGCTCTGCGATGCAACTTACGTTTCTCCATTAATTTAACGATTTCCTTGTTCCTGGTCTGCACAACCGCTGCGGATAGTAACTCTCCACTCAGAGAGACCACTGCCATTCCGATATTAGAACGTCCGGGATCTTCCGCGATCGTAACTGGCTGTAAGACTGGTTGATTCTTATAAGTTAATTGTATTGTATAAGGGACTTGCCGGAAGACGCGTGCTCTTCCTGTCTGTAACATTTTTTCGACATGTCTCTTTCGTTTGATCGGCATCTGTGGATCTCCATCCATGCCTATGACATAAATATATTCAGACATCCTCGATGTCTCCTTTCTTTTTTTGGTGTCATGTAGTCTCTCAGGGATCAACGGGATCCCCGCTTCGGTGGTAAGCCTGTACATGACAAGATTTTGGTCTTCTTAAACTTGGTGTCAGCTTGACAGGGTCTGGGACTAGAGAATCCCAGAGTGCCCACTTTCCAAAGAAGATCGCTGACATCTTGTTTCTGCTCATTAACGCGCTAACTAATTCATAAAACTTTCTGCAAGCTCGTGACTTTAGTCATGAGTTAATTGACTTTCATCATCAAAAGCATTTTTTACGATTCTTTCAACCTCTTGTTTTTGTTTCTCATTCAATTCTGATATAAATTTTGCGTTTTCCATTGATTCTTTGTATATGAGTTTTCCTTCAGATGAAATATTTAAAAATTCAATTTGTTCTATTGCTTGAAATCCATATTGAGTTGCCAAAAGAACAAAACTACGATTAAAAAACGGAAAAGAGTATTGATCAATTCCTTCAAAATCAACAGATATTTTTTCTTTTTTATATAATGTGGAATCTAATTTTATTTTAAGCTTGGTTCCATTTGTTTTTGATGCTGCATTATTTGCAAATGATTTTAATTTTACAATCATGATGGAGCTCCTTCACTAATCCATGTTTACAATTTCATTTATTGCTACATTTAATGCTTTCGCAATCTGTTTTACTGTTTGAATCCTTGGATTTTCTACTTTTCCATTTAAGATCTTTCCAAGAAGAGAATCTGAGATTCCAGTTTCTTTGGAGAGCCGATAAATACTCATATTTTTTTCTTTCATAAGATCTTTTATTTTTCTTGTATTCATTACAAACACCTTCTTTCTTCTTGTATAACGGCATAAATGACGTTATAATATATTTGGGATGTATAAATATCAATTAAAGAGGAGGATTATTTATGTCTATGTTGAATTTGCGTCATTTAATTGACGACATGAAAGCAAATCTTTGGGTTATCACTGCATTTGATTTTTCATATAAAGGGAAAAATTATGTTGTTGTGTGCGAAGACATTTCTAAGCAACCAGATGAGGAAAAGCCAAAGAAATATAAGTATTATATAGCAAAATTAACTTTCATTGATTATAATGATGAATCTCGCACATTAACCGTATTAGCTAATACAAAATATTTTGATGGAGTTAGTACAGCACAATTTCGAGCATTTTTTGGCATTGAATACGGGAATAATTTAGGAGACATATTCCAACAATTTTATTCATATTTCTCCAAGTTTATTCCAGAACAGGTGCCAAAAAATCTAAATAAGACACAAACGAGCTCATGTGTAAAACAGTTGAACCGCAAAAAGGGCGAAACCGATGGACAATATTGTTTCAATGTTTTTCGTAATGGAAAAGATTCAAAACAACGACAAAAACATCGTTCTTGTTACAATGCTGATAAAGCAAAACTTTTACGCCCAACTTTGTTTAATCATTTCAAAAAAGATTCAACAATTAGTTTTTGCTTTACAACTGATAAATCGAAAGAAAAGAAAGATCCAGAACTCATTCATATTTTTGCTGAGAGGGAGAAAAATTAATCTTCCTCTTCCATTTTAATATCTCCAATAATATTCATGTCATTATAATACATTCCTCTTCTTACAGATTCTTTCAGGATGTTTTGATTATACTCATGGCCAACAACCTTCATTTCAAATGATACTTTGTAAGTTATTGGATTACAACATTGTTCTTGCAATTCTTTTCTTAACGCTTGATATTCCGACTTATCATAATTCTTGATAGCTTCTTTCAGCTGTTCTTCGTCATATTTTGCAGCTAATTCTAATGCAGCTTCTTCCTTATATAATGCCTGCTTAATGTAATATAATGGATACGATATGACCAAATGTTCTAATTCCAAATTTTTCTCTTTTTTTTTCAATTCAGAATCTTCAAATTCTTCATGATGAAAAGTAAAATCATACAGTTTTGACAGCGATGCAATGAATCCCCTTAAATAGTCCTCTGCATCTTTAAAATATACATATTCTTCTTCTCTAGAGTCATCATTCAATCTTACTCTGTTCAGTTCATCGTCTTCTATTAAGAAATGACGGATATTAGCAAAATAATCCTCCATTTCGTTTAGCTGATTTTGAAATTTCTTCAGAAATCCCAGATCCAAATAATTCCTTGGAATTGCTGGCTTTTGTGTATTTACGTTTTCTGTAATATTTTCCTTAAAAGTATCCTTTTGTTCATTCTTTACATTTTCTTCAATCTCATCAAAATACTTTTCAATTCCGCCAATGTTTTTGATATGTTGTATCATCTGTTCTGCTTCTTTCATATCATCTGCATCAGATATTGGTTCATATGAGAAAACCGCATTTGGATCCTCATGATATGTAGAACATTTCATAATTTCTAAACAATCAGTTTCTCTATTTTGAACGATCAAATATTTTTTCATCACAAAACTCCTTTTATTTTAAATATGAGTTTTTTTATCCAAAATATTTTTCACATATAAAAAACAGAGAAGAAAGATCTCCCCTGCTTTGATTTTTGGAGTATTGAATTGTTATGTTTTGCTGTTTCTGAAATTGAAAAAGTTTTATCTTGAGCTAATTCAACCATGATTTTAATCTTGGCTTGTTTTTACTTAATTCATAATTAATTTTAAGGTCTTTTTTTCATCATAAAGACCTATTGCATCCAATGTATTATTGCAAATAATAGTAATTGCATCACTGGATAAATGGCACAACATTTCTGTATATTCGTATTCTTCATCTTTCACTGCACAATGACATGCTAACCATTTTCCTTCCGCATTTTCTTTGATCCATTCAGAATCCAATTCAATTGATTCACAAACGGCATTTTCAATTATGATTTCAATATTGTCATTTGGATCATCTTTCAGAAACCATTGAAATTTTCCTGTTTTATCGTATGCTGCGTGACATATTAAGAAAAATTCTGTATTGTTTTTGTGATTACTGGAAATTCCCAAAAAAGTTTTTGTCATATTGTTATCTCCTGTTCATTTTGTTATTCTACATTTTGTATTGTTACATTGTAAATATGAGTTTTCGAAAATCTTATATATGAAAAATATTTTTCTCAAAAATATCATATTTAATGTGTAAACTTACAGATTCATATATGGAATCATCCTGTACCGGGCGTGAGCCGGAGTCTCTCAGAGAAAACTTCGTCCTATCCCGGATGCATTGCAGGATGACTGGAACACAGGGACTGTCTGTGACCGGATCTTCAGATCTCCTTTCTGATGGTAAATGACCTCTTTTTTTCTTAAAAGGGTAAGCGTTCTCAGATCGGTTCAGGGATGCAGCGACTTGTGCTCCGATAGAGGATAAACTCTATCAAAAAGGATCGCACAAAGTGAGGAGAACGAAGTGACGATCGCCATACCATCATTGGAAGCCACTTGTCATTCTTTGAATGGCTGGTGGAGCCTCACTTATCCTGTTTTGGATAAACGTTTATGTTGATATCACAGTTTTTATTCTTTTCGACTGTGATAGTTGTATGTGGAATTAGGAGTCGGTGATTTGTCATCGGCTCTTTTCTGTGGAGCACCCGAACTTTTTCTTCTCAATTCAAATATGCGATTTGAGAAAATTAATCTGGCACTGAAAGGATTTTTGATAAATTTGTACAAAAAAAGAAGAACAGACACTGTATCTGTTCTCCTCTTATGTTTAGTCTTTGAAAGACAAAACCAAAACTTGCAACTCTATCTTACCACATTTTGCCAAGAATCTCAATCCTTGTAATCTCCAACAGTAAATTCATAGGTGTATTTAACCGTAGGATGATCACTTTCATTGTTCTTTAAAACCCTTTCAAGATAACTCCAGCGATCAGCTTTTCTCCAAATACTGTCTTTTTTCAAAGTATACATGTATTTGTAACTAATAAATCTTGTTGTTTTCTTATTTGCTAAGTTGTAAGGATCCCCTGTTGTGATATAAACTTCTGGTTTAGAAGTTGCTGTTTTTCCACCGCTATCTGTAACTGTAAATGTGATAATGTGACTTCCCTGATCTTTAATATCATTTAAAGTCAAAGGATTCGGATTTACCAGTTTTGGTGTTAATTTGATCTTATTTGCATCATCTTCAATATCACTTGCAAAAGCATTTGTTTTGATCTCATTTAAGATCTCATTTCCTCTTTCAGCTAATTCTTCCACTGTATAGGCAAGATAATCAGATTTTAAGACTGGTGGATTATTATATTTGACACGCACATATCCTGTTTGTTGTACTGTATTTCCGCCAGTATCTGACACTTCATATGTGATCTTAATATCAACATATTCATCTTTATTCAGATGATTAAAATAAGTATCAAGTTTTGATGTTTTGGAAGGATTTAAAACAGTTGCTGGTTTATAATTATCCTTTTTGCTTGCAGGATATTCGATCTTTGCAACTCTGATGCTGCTTGTTAATTCATTTTCTTCGCGATCCCATGCTTTAACCAATCCCAGAAGATCAGAAATTGTGACCTTATCATTTTCGACATATTCTTTTAATGCATTATTAGATACTTTATCGGAATACTGAAATTCAAAAACTTGATGGCCATATTTATCTTCTCCTCCAGCTTCTTTTAATTTTCCGTCAAAATCTGGATTCTTAGTTTGTTCCGATCCATCTGGATTTTTAGCCGGATATATAAAAGGTTTATAATCCCACTGTGCATAATTTGTATCCACTGGAATCGCAGCATGTGCAGCACTCATAGGAACACACATCAAAACACTCAGGCTTAAACAGGCACAAGCAATCACCTTTCCTCCAATTTTTTGTAATCGCATGTTTTGCGTCCTCCTTTCTAAAAAATATAAAGTCTTACATAATAAATATGATGGATTTCGAAAAAAATAATGAAATTATCTTTTGTCCTATCTCTCATATTTATAATGAATCAAGTGATGAGTAGAGAAAATCTTATATATGACTTTCTAACTCATAAAAATCTTTTACATTAAATATGAAAGATTTAACAAATCCGAACAAACTCTTGGAAAAGAGAATGTCCGGATGCTTGGTTATTAAGTTTCTATTTGATCAACGACTATTCTTTATCACGTGTCACGTTGATCACAATATTACAATTTGCGTTATCATGGATTGTAATATTTACTTTATTATCTGAGCCAGAAGGTGGGATTTCTTTCTCAGAATTATTTTGAGTCAATGTCTTGCAAGCATTGGCTCTTTTTTTAATATATAAAGGCTCGTCTTTCTTTTCTTCCTTCTGATTATTTATATCATACAAACATTTTAATATATCAATGATTTCATTCATTCCATTCATGATCTGTACGATCTTATATACGAATTCCAAAATTTCTTTTGTGTTCATCGCGGATACCTCCAATTTCAGGCAGCATCCGAAAGTTTCTCTCAATATACAATATGAGAGAATTTTCTCGAGATATTTTTCATATATAAAATAAGTTTTAGATTAGTATAGTTTTGTACAAAAAAAGAGAGGATACACTTAAGATCCTCTGAACTATATTATCTTGTTTTATGACCTTCCCATTTTCTGACATATTTCTAAGTAGTTATCAATGCTTTGATGAAATATTCCTTCTAATTCTCTTATATCTCTTCCATGAAAATACAAAGAATCAGAGATTCCAATAACTTCTCCAACAAAGATCCGATCATCTGGATCATAGAATACTCTGGCACGATATTCATTATATTCGGACAAGACTTGTGTTGTATATTCCTCAATTTCTTCTTTTTCTGTTTCCAGATATTCTCCTTTTGTTGGAAAATCTAGTTTGTCGATTGTTGCATTGTCGTATATATTACAACTTCTTTTTCCATTTCTCTCCTGGATCACATAATATGTCTTGGATTGATCGTACAGTTCATACAAAGAAATCTGATCATATATCATTTGAATCAATGATTCTTGTGTTATTTTTGCAAGTATCCAACGAAGTTCTTCTCTGGTATCGCAAAAAGTAGCAATATACAATTCTCCATTTTCGTCAATACAAGAGAAAAAGATAGGATATTTAGTTTCGAAAAACACATGATCCATGAAAAAAGTCTTTTGATTATCTTTGTAGAAAAGTTGTTTTTGCATTGTTTCTCCTTTCATACTTTTTGATGTATTTTAAGCAGTTTTGAGAAATTATCTACGGGATTTCCGTTTTTAATTTGATTTTTTGCTGTAATTTCCATCAAATATAAGTTGTTTTAGAGATTATCTACAAATTTTTCGTATTTAACGCAAAATCCCGTTTGCAATCTCCATCAATCTTTCTTCTCGTTTGTCCCTTCTTTTTTGGTTTTGGACCAACTCATTTAGCCTGCCTTCTCTGACGATAATTTTCTTTTGATACACAACTGTTTCTCCTTCCAACACTACAAAAACAAAACTTTCCTCTAAATCTACTCCGATATGACCAAAATTATGTTGTGTCAAGTAGAAGACAGCATCCAGAAATCCATCTTTTTGTCCGATTTTCCTATAGTGGCTCATATCAATATTCTGAATCACAAAATTTCTTCCATGTTTTAAGATTGCAGCTTTCAGATCATTGTCTTTTGGAATCAATTTTCCATACATCGGATAGGACGGTTCTGCATACAATAATATATAAGGAAGATTCTTACAATTAATATCCCGGTAATTCCACCCTTCATTGTTTTTCCAATTTCGTAATAATACTTCGGCAAAATAATAGCTGATATATAGCTGTAGACTTTCTTCCAGGATTTCTATGATCAGATCGAAATGCTCTTTCATCTGCTGATACAAATATCTTGATTTAGAATCAGTTGGGAGAATTTTCTTATTGTATATCTCTTGATTTGGTCCCTGATAAGCACATTTCAAGAAATCTTTTTCCTTATATATTTTTATGTTTGAAAAATCGCATGTAGTATTTCTTTTTTCTTTACAAACGCCAATGATCTGAATCTGATTTTCACGAATTGGACATGTTGTTTTGTATACTTCCATTCCGTTAATACCTCCCATTGATTTTCGACCACCATTCCTGTGGTAGTTTTGGAACCGCTTCTTCTTTTTCTGCGATTGCAAGACAAGAAAGAATGGTTCTTAAACCTATGGAAAATTCATGGTCTTTATCTTTCATTAAAAATAAGTAATCTTCTCCGCATTCTTGACAATCTGTATGGTCTTTGATCCCATCACCGCACAGATCTACTGTATTTTCTAGAGTTTCTCTTATTCTATCTTCTTTCATTTTCTTTTCCTTTCAATTAATTATGGGTTCATATATTTTGCTGCAATATCTAATATATTCTGTCTTGGTTTCCAATTTTTGAAATGTATCAGATTTTCAAAATAATACGAATCAACTTTAACAGAAAAACGATCCAGAATGCTTTTTGGACGCGGATCGTCTTTACTGTTGTTTGGGCATGTAATTGAAAAATCTAACCATTCATTAAGATGATCATTTTTATCTACTGAATATCGATAATTTGTTGCGACGATACGACATCCTTCATGATCTTCTACATAGACTGATCCTTTTATATTGCTTTCTCTCAGTTCTAATCCAAGCTGACGAAGATGTTTGTATATCGTTGTGTTTTTCTTGAAAATCATATGATGCAAAGAAAATCCTGAAGAACTATAGATTAAGTACCAAGGGATATTATACATTGTTGCATCAATGTAATTATAAGCTCTTTCTACAGTATAATTTTTTGCAAATTTTTCAGCCATTGCATGAGTTATATAAATCCCTGTTTCTTTTTGTAATAAGTAAATAGCTTTATCGTAATGTTCTTTCGCAATTTTATATAATTCATGTCTTTGAGGTTCATCTGTTTCTGGAACATATTCTTTAACGTAATTAGCTTTTTTTCTGTGATAAGGACAATGCTGAAATTTATATTCATTAAACTGAGCTATCCCAGGAATATTAACTCCTTTTGCATGTCTCGCATGAGAGGCAACATCAATCTTTTTAAAAACACCTAAAATGGCAACTGGGTTATTACATCTTGGGTATAATGCCAAATGCTTTTGTTTTCCATTTATTTTTTGCGTATAATTCGAATTATTTTCAACTTGTTCTTTGTATTTTTTCTTAAAATTTTCATCTAAAAAAGATAGGGTTGATTCATTATAGCTCGTGGTAAATTTGATTTCTTTCATGATATTGTCTCCTTGATTGCTTTTACTCTGTTTCTTTAAATTCTATCATGAGGATATCATCTCCGTAAAGCCCAGCCATCTGTAACCACCACTTTTCATCAACTTTTGGGATTTCTCCCATTTTTTCAAGTAATTTTAAGCAGGTTAGTAAATCTTTAAAACCTACTAAAAAAGTATTATCTCCCTTTTTCATCTGAAAATAATATTGATCTCTTTCAGGGACGAATCCACCTTCCGATTTAAATGTTTCATCGTCTTGTATTGCCGTTCCTGTAAGTTTTGCTATCTCACTTTTTTTAAATGATTTTTCCATCTTATTTTCCTTTCTTTTACTTTTCTGTTAACACCGAATTTCGTTGCATTGCATCTTTGACCGTTTTCTCATACGACCGGATCTCAATATATGCTCTCATTTGTTCATTGTATTTATACAGCCCCTGCTTATCTGGTATTTCGTAGAAACTATATCGTGCAGCAATTCGATCCTCTTCTGTTATACGAGCTAAGGAATCAATGCATGATTGCAAAAAAAAATCTAAGCTCTCTTGTCGTGTCATGATCTTTCTCCTTTCTTACACTGTTCTTCCATTTCACTGATATTCAGATCGATCAATCCATGAGGACACACATTTTGACCGCATTCTTTACATACAGCAACAGTTAACAAAAGTTCTTGTTGTATTCCATGAATATTTTGAGAAGTTATCTCTTTTCCCCAAAGGATTTTCGTTTCCTTTCTGCAATGAGAACAAAAACATGTTTTTACTTTTTGCATTTTTTCTCCTTCCTTTTACACGATTTCATCAATTTTTACATCTAGTGCTTTTGCAATCTGTTTTACAGTACTGATCCTTGGATCTTTTACTTTTCCTGACAGGATCTTTCCAAGCAGCGAGTCTGAAATTCCTGTTTCTTTCGAAAGACGATATATCGACATATCTTTTGATTGCATTAGTTCTTTGATTCTTTCTGTATTCATTTTGTCACCTTCTTTTTTATTGCGAACATCATAAATGACGTTATAATAAATTTAGGAATATAAGTAAGTTACAAATAGAAGGTTATTATGGCAAAAGAAGCAATTATGGAATACCCAGATGGGCATGTTGTTAAGATCGAAGCCTGTGATGTTACATTAGGACAAATGAACAATAAATTTTCTTGTGCAACACCAAACTGTAATGTCAAAATGTTTTTGGTTAATGATGGTGATATTGAAAGAGCTTACTTTAGAAGCAAAGATCATCCTCATCACATTAGTTTGCAATGTACCAAATCATCCATTACATTTTTCGATTTAAAATACGATGAATCAAAATTTGATAAAGATTCCTTATTTGAGCACATTTTAGGATTGAAAAATACAAAAAAGGTCCATCGCGATACAATCAAAAAAAATAAATCAATTGTTGGCGAAAACAAACATCTTTCAATCCGCTCATTAGGAACTCTGTATCAAATGTGCATGACAAGAAAAAAGACAGATCATTACAACCATGTTTTAATTGATGATATTCTAGCTGATGATGAAAATTTTGATCGTTATTTTTTGAATATCACAGGCTATAAGTTAGTTGAAACTTCTTTTTTTCATATTGAATACGACATAAACAAAAATAAATATGAGATGTATATGAATTATCCATGCAACAATATTGGGAAAAATAGCTGGGTAAAGCTAATCTTTACCGATAAAAAAATGTTTTTTGATTATTATAAAAAATTTAAAGATACAAAGCATATTGAGCCGATCATTATCGCAGGAGACTGGATAAATGTAAAAAATGATCCTAAATGTTTTGCCTCATGTATCATCAACAAAACTTCTCAAATTTATATTGAAAAGGAACGAGATTAGTCTCGTTCTTTTTTATCAATTTCTATTTTTCCTCTTACATCAATTCCATAATATTCTAATCCCTTTCTGATACGTTCTCTAATATTATTATAATTTTCTTTCGTACCACAACATTCTATTTCTGTATTTACGGCAACATAAAGAAAATTTTCACTTCCTTTAGTTGATTTTAATTTCTGGCGTTTCTTTCTAAATTCTTCTTTGTCATAATTTTTTAAAGCCTTTTGTATCTGTTCTTTTGTATATGCGTTATAAATATCTTTTGTTTGATCTTCTTGTTGCAGCATTTCTCTTAGCTTATATTTCGGATACATTAAGATCAATTGTTCTGTTTCTAGATCTATCTCTGTGCCTCTTTTTATATTATTCAATTTCTTAAAAGACTCATGATGAAAATAATCTTCCTGCAGTTTGAACAGCCCATTCTTTAACGCTTTTACTTGTTTGTCAACTTCTTTAAAGTGTGCCATTTCATCAGCCATAGGAAAATCACCAAATGGAAATCCTTGATTTTCTTCATTTTTCATGATGCAAAGCTTGATCTCATCTAAATATTTTGAAAACTGTTCTATCTGATCCTGTACAGTTCGAATGATGTTTTTATCAACATAATTTCTTGGTACGGACTGATAAGACCTTATCTCATAATTTGAAAATTTAGATTCAATAAGATTAATTTTTTCTTCATTATCCTCATTTACTTTTACATCAGGATATATTCCTTTTAATGTATTTGTTCCCTGTGTACAAATAAGATGTTTTAATTGTTCCAATTGTTTCCCATATGGAAGCCACCGATTCATAATCTCTCGATAATGATCTCCACAACAGTGTTCTCTTGCTCCAAATAGTTCAATGATACATACCTCTCGAAAAGTTCCATCTTTTTGCTCCACTACTTGTTCTTCTGGCAAACAATTTTCAAATAGCTCAACATCCTCGTAGGAAGATGGTTTGATCATATCTTTTTTATCAACCATTCCATAATAATCTACTAAAATGGATTGTAAACATTGCATATCCAATGATGGACAATCATTTCCCATAAGAGTTTCTAAAAGAAATTGCAGAGCACTATAGATTTCTACAATATCTTCTTCTGTTTTATCGCTATCTAATATGAGTACAGTATCTGGATTTCCAGGTTCGTATTCGTAATGATGATATAAAATATAAAGCATATTTTTCTCCTTTCGCTTTTTTTCTTCCTACTACAAATATGAGAGATTTTGAGAACGAAAAAAGTCATATATAAGATTTTAGGCACAAAAAAAAACAGACTCAATTAAGAATCTGCCCTTTCGTTTTAAATTATTAATCTATATCCCTAATTTATCGAATAAAATTTCATTTCTTTTGGTTGTGTCATCAATGATCTTATCATATGACAAAATTTCAATGTATGCATTTATAACATTATTATAATAATACATTCCTAATTTATCCGGTGTTTCACAAAAATTATATTTTCTTGCTATCTTTATTAAAGTATTTGTTATGTCACATACAGCATATAAATATAATTGTGTATTATCACTTGTTTTTATTGTCCTTCCATATTTGTCTTTAACAGTATTTTCTTTAAGTTTTTCTGCATAATCCATCATCTGATCAATAGGATTATCACTTGATGTATAATCATCTCGCATCGGTCGCTTTAATTCAAATATTATGATGGTTCCATATTCTCTTCCAGTATTTTCTTCGTCTGATACTGCAACTGGACTATCTAGAAGTAGTACATCTGGTCTCTCCTCCTTTGAATCATTATTAAATGGAACGTCTGAAGATATATAATCACAATATGCTAATTTTTCATCAATTAACCACAAATTATGAGCCTGATATTCAATCTCTTCAGAAGTTCTCCGCATTGGATAAATAAGATTATGAATAAATGCTTCTTTGCTATATTTTCCAAAATCATTGGACCGAATTCCTTTTTTTAACAATTCCAAAACAACTTTTCTGTGTGCTACATATTCAGCTAAAGATGATTTGTTTGCTTCACTGATCTTAGCAAATTGATTGGCAAATTTTTCTTGATATGAATCCAAATTAACAGCACCGACTTCTAATGTTTTTAATATTTTTTCATTTTCTTCTTTTAATTGTTTTTCAAATTTTCGTTTAATCTTATGTAGTTCATCATCTAATTTTATCTCAGAAAGAGACGGTTTTATAGATTCAATATCTTCTTCCATGTAATTTAATAAATGTCTATACTGAGGAGCTGTTGTTTTTATATACTTAGCAATTCTTTCTTTTTTCTTTTTCTTTACTTTTTTTAAATATTCTGATAAATATACTTTGATTTCTTCGGATGTTTTTAAGATAATATCATTCATTCCTATTTCCAAATCATTTTCTGCTATATTAGGAATCATGAAAGAAGTTCGATTTGTTCCCACGTTTTTATCTAAAAACTCTCCTGACAAAACTCCAGCATAATAATACCCATTCTCAAGAAAAAGGTTTTTATCAAGATCAACAATATATTTTTCTATATTTATTTCCTGGACCATCCGATCATTCGCATAAAGGTATAATTTACTTGCATCAAATGATGAATCCATAATTTTTGCATGTCGTAAGAAAAATTTTTCATTTTTTATTTCAAATTCTATTAGGTTTGATTCTTCTTGTATAGAATTTCTAAACATTTGATTTATATTATAAGTCTGCTGGTTGATATCATCTACTACTATAATTTCTGGACATGTTGGTGACATTAAATAGATAAAACAATGCTGCATGATTTTCGTGGCAACATTATCGCCTCCTTTTGGAAGTTTATCTTTATATGGTGATAAACAGTCTTCTAATATTACAACTGTTTTATTATCTTTTAATTCATCAATTTTTATTAATGAATCATTAATTTCATCTTGACCCAACATAAAATCAAAACTTCTTTTTACCCATTGATTACCATTTTCAAAGCAGCTTTCAATCTTAGCTTTTCGGAAAGCCTTTAGCCATGTAAACCTACCAACACCCTTTCCGCCTTTTTCAATTCTATATGTAGAATCTAATTGTAAAAAAGATTTCATATTAGCATCATTAAAACCGATTCCATTATCAATTATAATAAACCCAGTAATATCATTAATGCTGCCATCAATCCCATCTGTCTGAATGTACTGTTGTGGTTCACGTACAATATGAACCATAATACGACCATTTAGAGTATTTTCTTTTTGTTGTCGTTCATCAATGGCATAGATGGAATTAACAATTGATTCGTATAGAGGCATCAACGCTTTTGTTGCCAGTAATTCAAAATTTCTAACTCGACCTGATAAATTACTTGTAAAAAATGACATTAATTTAGTCCTTTCTTCTTTTTTCATATCAATTTTCATCTTCTTGTTATGACTCATTTTATCAATTTTTTTAATTTCCTTCAACATCTCCACCTCACAATCTGTTACAAATATGAGTTTTTTCACAAAAAATATTTTTCACATATAAAAAAAGAAGCAGCCTTTCAAAGAAAGCCACTCCTTTCGTTTCGTTATTTAATTTTTACTTTCTTCACACTACTCCACTTACCATAAACCTTTGTTTTTCCAACCTGTTTGTAAGCACGAACTCTAACATAAACCGTCTTCTTTCTCTTGAGTCCTTTCACTTTGTAAGAAGTGATCGTGTATTTTTTGCGTTTTACTTTGATCTTTTTGTATTTGAACTTTTTCAGATCTTTTACTTTCTGTCCTTTAAAGTTTTTCTTGTAAGAATAGCTGATCTGGTATCCTGTGACCTGATCCTTATCCTTTAAGATATTGATTGTAAACGCTTTCTTTAATGCTTTGATCTTCTGGATCGCAGCTTTCTTTACAGAGATCCTGATCACAGGAGCTGCAGTTGTTGCAGTCTCTTTTTTTGCTGCAGTCGTTCCTGATGTAGAAGAATCTTCTGTGCTTGGTCTTGTTTCTGTCGTAGCAGTTGTCTTATCTTCCGTTGTAGGTTTGCTTTCAGTTGTTGTCGTTGTTGTAGATGCAGTTGTACCAGTTGTTGGCTTTGTTTCAGAAGTTGCAGAACTGCTCTCTGTTGTACCAGTGGTTGGTTTTGTTTCTGTAGTCGTTGTTGTAGGTTTCTGGTCCTCGGTTGTCGTAGGAGTTTTCTTCTCGATCACAAACGTAAAGTTTAATTCATATCCTTTGTAATCTCCCATACCGATGATCTTCATACTTGCAACACCCGGATCGATATTATTGCTGTATTCGATTTTGTAATCTACATTTTCCTGTAATTCTTTGTCACAGTGGCTGCATCTCATATCAGGATCGATCAGGACCGTATTTCCAGTCCATTTAAATGTTCCAAGACTTTCTCCATCCTTGTGTCCTTTAGAGTAAAATCCATTCCATCCATGCTGCTTTTCGATCGTGTAGTAGAATGTTAAACTGCTTCCCTCATAATATCCTAATCCGATCACTTCAGCTTTTGCAGTTCCTGCATCAACGTTATCAGAATAAACGATCTTGTAATCTGTTTCCTCTTTTAAGACATGTCCATCGATCGGATCGATCATATCTCCAAGTTTTATGGTCTGTGCTTTTCCTGTCCATTTCAGAGTTCCAAGATTCTCTCCGTCTTTGTGATCTTTTGCAGCAAAGCTCTTGTTCTTGATCGTATAAGTAAAGCTCATCTCATGTCCTGTATAACGTCCGATTCCGATGACTTTTGCTGTTGCAACACCCGGATTGATATTGTTGCTGTATTCTACTTTGTAATCCACACCATCAATTAAGAATGTCTGGTTGTAGTTACTGTACATCAGTCCAATCGATGGTTTCACTTCTTCTCCAGTGTAAGCATAGGATCCCATATCAGCTCCATCTGTGTAAAGGTTGTTGTGGAATCCGCTTTCTCCATCATGATCCACGATCGTGTAAGTAAAGCTTAAAGTACATCCATCATAATCATTTAATCCAATGATCTGTACGTTTGCAACACCAGGTTTTGTATTGTCTGAATAAACCAGTTTGTAATCCGTTCCCTCAGATAATGTCTTTCCTGTCTTGTCTGTCACGTTGCTGATCGGATATCTTACTTCGCTTCCTGTATATTCCACAGTTCCAAGATCTTCTCCGTCTTTATGATCTTCAAATGAGAATGTCTTATTCTTGATCGTATAAGTAAAGCTCTGTGTCCATCCTTCATAATCACGCGTTCCAATGACTTTTACAGTGACTTTTCCAGGTTCTGTACGGTCTCCTGTGTATTCTAATTCATAATCACTTCCTTGATATAATTCATTTCCACAGTGATTACATGTCAGATTTAATTCTGGCTCTACATCACTTCCTGTCCACTCATATGATCCAAGATCATCTCCATCTTTGTGTCCTGTCACGCTGAATCCATTCCAACCATGCTGTTTTTCAATGTGGTATGTATAAGTTAAAACAGTTCCTTTTGCATCTCCGATTCCAACAACCTTGACCGTTGCAGTACCCTCTTCAATGTTATTGGAATATTCTAACTGATAATCTTTTCCTTCGACAGCTTCTGTATCAACTACAGATCCATAAATATCCTGAACATAGATCTTTCCAATATCTGGTTTTACTTCTTTTCCTGTCCATTTGTAAGTTCCAAGATCATCTCCATTATAATAAGATTCTGCCTTTAGATCTTTTGGTTTTAATGTATAGGTAAAACTAAGCTCATGCCCTGCATATTCATTTAATCCCACAACTTTTGCTGTACCTTCTCCTGGATGATCTGTATTAGAGAATGTGATCGTATAATCTTTTCCATTTTCCAATTCTTTTCCGCAATGATTACATGCAATAGGGATATATGGAGTTTTTTTATTATATCTCCATTCACTCCATTCAAGACTTCCGATATGATCACCGTTCTGATACGTGTCATTATAATACTTGATACCATTCCATCCACAATCTTCTTCGATCTCAAAATTAGCGGTCTGGTCAACACCTTTATAAGCACCCATACCAACAACTTTGACTGTTGCAGTACCGACATTTACATTGTTTTTATATTCCAGTTTATAATCTGTTCCTTCTTTTAATTCCTTGTTGCAATCAGCACAACGGATCAGAACATCCGGTTTTACTTCTTTTCCAGTCCAGTTATAACCAGAATATAAATTACGGATATCGTATCCCTCTTCTCCATGCTTATGATATTCCACATTTACAGAAGTCTTAGCTGTCATTCCCTCAAAAGCACCAATCCCCTTAATTGTCACATCTACTTTTCCAGTCTTTTTGTAATCAGAGACAATGACTTCATAATCTTTATCTCTTCCTAAGTTGTTATGACAATCTGCGCAGGTCACTTCAATGCTTTTTTTAATATTGTCTAAAAGATTCTCTGTTTCCCACCATTCTTTATAAACGATTGTTTTCTGATCTGCTGTTACATTGATCCCTGATCCTGCCTGTGTTAATTTATAAGTTGCTGTATGATCTCCTGCGGTTGCAGTAATAGTTGCAGATCCATGTGCATTTGCTTTTGTAGTGACCACACCATTGCCATCCACAGTTGCAAGATCTTCATTTGAACTCTTAAAAGTTACCACATCGGTACAATCATCCTCGGATAATTTTGCGATCAGATGAATTTCATGAGAAGTTCCATCGCATAAGATCTTATCGGATGTTTTGTTAAGAGTTAAGGATGTTGTTTTCTTTTCTGGGAGAACAGTATAAACCTGTTTTTCTCCTTTATAAATATACATCACGTACTCTTTCCAATACTGCTCAAACTCATCCTTTAAGGCAGCAGTCTTAAATTTGATTGTTTTTGTTCCTAATACTGCATCTTCCTTTCCGGCATCACTATCATTAATTGAATAAAAACAATGATATGCAAACAATGGCATTTTATTTCCATAAACATCAACTTCTAAATTTTGCTGTGGCATAGAATTAATGAGCTGGAATGCTTCAATATTTGCTGGAATAATCAACTTACTATATATTGTATCAAATGAACTATATTTCCCATTATTATCAACAACATCAATAAATGTAATCAATCCTGCATATCCGATTGCCGTGATATCGTTATTGATCTTTAATGTTCCATTATTTTTTTGTGCATCGACTTTCTGCATTTGTACTGGATATCCCAATAAAATTTTGCCTGTCAGTGTTTTTTCTTCTCTTTCTCCATTTTGAGCTCCAACATTCCCTTTAATCTTAGAAGAATATAATTTTCCATCTTCAACATACAAATTATGAATATTTTTTTCTTTCTGTACATACTTTTCTAATTTAAAACATCCAGCAAAACAATTACATCCAATTCCTAATCTGCTTGAAAGATCAGTGTTCTTTCCAATATAAACTGTTTTTAAATTATAACATGTTCCAAACACCTGAATTCCATCAACGCTTTCAACATTAGACAGATCCACATCCTCTAATCCAGACTGCAGAAACGTATACCATCCAGTCAATTCTTTTACATTCTTCAGATCGATATGTTTTAAAGCAGCTGTGTACTTAAATGTTTCATATCCATCAATCTTTGTCAGACTCTTGGACAGATCTACATTTGCTAATTTTGTACAGTAATAAAACGCATATTCATCTAAAGCAGTCACGCTATCGTTCATCTGCACGTTTTCAATATTGGAATAAGCAAAAGCTCCGTTCCCGATGGATGTGATGTTTTTACCGAAGATTACTTTTTTAACCGTTACACATGATTGAAAAGCGCCTGAAGGTATTTTCTGAAGTGTATCTGGTAAAATTACAGTGTCTTTTTCTAGACAAGCTGGAATCCTGGCAAGCAATTCTGTTTCATCTTTATTATAGATAATTCCATCTTTTACAGTAATATATTTAGCTTTTTCTGGATTAGTTAATTCGTATCCTTTAAATACCTGCTTCTTTTTCCAATCAATCTCGGTCTTATCTGTATTGGTATAAACCCCATAGAATCCAGTACCACGGATTTTTTTTGTTGTAGATGGAATAGTCATTTTTTCGATATGATCATCACTTGATGATACGCTAACTTCTTCAATTCCTTCTGGAATGATCAAATGTTTTGCTTTTACATAACTATTTAATGCAATTTTTACTTTATACGTTGTTCCGTTTAAAGTAACACTTGTAGGATATGTTAGTTCATCTTCCACAATATAAGATTTATCAGCTCCGACTCTATCCGTTTCTGGTTTTCCATCTTTATAATAAATACCCATAATGTAATCTGCAGATACTTCTCCTTCAGCCGTAATAATGTATTCATATCGGATACGATGTGTTTCATCCACATACTGATCCTGAGTAAACTGATATCCAACCTCTCCCTCTTTGGCGTCTTTATTGACCGTTGCTTTTTTCAGATTACTTTCTTTTGCATTCGTATCCTCTTTGATGATCCCTTTTTTCTTTGCAAGCTTTAGTCCTTCTTCCGGACTCATCGCATTGATCTGCTGCATGATCTTTGCACGTTCTTTTTTGCTTAATACAGTAGCTGATGATGTACTTTTCTTTGTAGCTGCTACTTTTACGGTATCTGCCATCACTGGAACTGCAGGGTAGATCCCCTGTAACGACATCATAACTGCCAGTCCAAATGGCACAACTTTTCTTAATTTACGCATACTCTTTCTCCCTCCGTATATAAAACCTGTTTTGCATCAGGTTATTGAGTCTTTTTTAATCTTTACATAATAAATATGAGAGATTTTTATTTTTTTATTTTTCACATATAAAAAAATGGACTTCCAAAACAGGAAGCCCGTGATTGTTATTATATGAGACTGGTTTTACTCCCTTATGGAGTATTTTAACAGATTTTAGTTGGAAAATGAAGTGATGTAAATAATAAAATGATTTCTTTTAAATAATTAATCTATATATAACCACTTTTAAATTTTAGTAATTATTAGATGACGATAAATAAAAAATAAAGTATAATTATAAAGTAAATTGCATAACAGAAAAATAACTTAAGGGGCATACACATGAAAGATGAATATATTTTATACTTAGATGAAAGTGAAGCTAAAAAGTCTAAAACTTTTGCAATAGCCGGAATAGCAATAAAAAAAGAAAATGTTCAAATACTTGAGGATGGAATAAAAGAAATAAAAAACATCATTTGGAGTGATGAATATCTCGCTTTAAATAAACCAATTCTTCATTGTACTGAATTAGAAAGAATATATGCTAATAGAAATTCTGATAATGCCAAAGGAATTAAAACACAATATTTGGAATTAAAAAAGATGAGCCCGGAAGAAATACAAAAAATATACATGCAGGTTTATGGTAAAATGGCTCAAATTCTAAAAAAAGCAGATGCAACCGTATTTAGCTGCATTATTGAAATGAAACAATTGCATGATTTATTTTTTTTAGATGAAAATCACAATGGAAATCATCTAATTGATGATAAATATAATATAGCATTACAAAAAGTTATTGAAAATTTTACTCATTATTTATCAGTAAATGATGGATATGGAAATGTCATATATGAATCACGAAATAACATCGGAGAAAATTCAGCCAACTCTCCAGATATTAAATTAACAAACGTGTATCATAAAATTCAAGCTAATAATAAAGGAATAGTTTACACAAATAGCTCAGCAATACAAAATAGAAATAGAACGATTGTTACCTATCCTAAAACTGAAAATATAGCAGGTTTACAATTCGCAGATTTTGTTGCTAACAATATAATTAAATTGGTAAAATGTAATGTCAAAAAGCAAATTACAGATTTTATGAAGCTAATTCATAAAATTTCATATAATGGTGGACATTCAATTTCAGAAGTTGATCAACGTTCTTTCTGGGGGATGAGAATACTTCCATCATATTTAAGAATGGAAAATTTAATTTTAGAGAACAAAACTTTGAAAAATTCATATGCTAATATAAAAAAAGAACGAAATAAACAGAATAAAGTAATTAAAGCAAAGGATAAAAAAATTGCTGAATTAGAAGAAAAATTGCAAATTCTTAAAAATAAAAATCAACAATTATCAAATATAGCGAAACATATTGACTTTGAAGAAGATAAATGATAATATAAATGTGATGACTTTATGCTATGTCATATTTATGACGTCTGCTTACAGTATGTGGTGGATGGAGTTCCGTTAGTATGATATCATTAAAAGGATACAAAAACATAATTGCAATTAGGGAGGATCTTAAGTGTATCCTCTCTTTTTCTTTATTAACTCATATAAATTTTTGCACAAAAAAACAACTGAATTTCTCAGTTGTTTTTCCCACTTGACTGGCGTACTTATGAGTACACTTAATACAAAGTATCAGCGACCAAGCGTATACAGTATTGTCTGTATTTATATAATAAAGGAATCTTGCAAAAATGTAAAGCAATTTGATATTATTTAAACAATTCTTTTATCTCTTTCTTATCCACTTCTTCACATATAAAAGAATGATTCCTTTCTTCTACATTCATATTTTGAGATTTCATAAAAGCTTCCTTAAACTTTTCTACTGATTCCTCATCAGTCAAAACAACATTTTTCAATATACTATTTGTTGCATATTCTTATTCTTATTCTAATCCTCCATAATATCACTTCAGATAAGTTCCTTCTTTGGGCAGATCCAATTCATCAATCTGATTCTGATTAATAACAAAACTCTTTTCTTTTCCAACCAAATCTTTCTTTACGATGGTCAATTCTCTTTCTTTTAAAAAAGCCGTTCTAATATCTATTTCTTTGCTCAATAATTCAGATAACGCTTTTTGTTTACATTCAACGATGATCCACTTCTGTTCCTTTCTGATTTCTGAACATAAGCACAAATATTTCTTTTGATTTTCATCGTGACAAAGAAAAAGTATCGGTTCATTTTCAAATTCTAACAATATCTGAATTAAATATAGATTCCCGATTTTCTTGATATTTTCAAAACATAAATCATTCATATAAATTTTTCTCCTTTATTTTAAATATGAAAGATTTAATGAAAAATATTTTCACATATAAAAAAAAGAACAGACTCAATTAAGAATCTGCCCTTTTCGTTTTTTTATCTTATGGTTGTTTTATAATATGTAAATTTTGTAAATTATTTATTTTTTCATACTCATTGTGTTCGACATAATAAAAAATTTTATTTGCAACAATATCTGCTGCACGAACTAATCTTTTATTAGGTGCTGATGAATCACAAAAATGTAAACACACCTCTTTCATATTTGAAAATATCGGTGGAAAATACATAGAATAATTAAAATTATATGTGCCATATTTAAATTCTTGTTCTAACGATTCTTTTAATTCATATCTACCATTTGTCGCTGTTGAATGTTCGTCAACATTAAAATAAATGCGTTTAATTTCTTGTGGATTAATAACATTATTGCTTATTAAATCTTCAAATGCTCTTTTCACGGCTATTTTATATACATAATCTAGATATCTTTGTTTATCTTTTTTACTTCTCCAAATGTTTGCATTTACTCTTTTTTCTTCAACTATACATCCAAATTTGTAACATTGGTTTAATGAGCGAAAAATTTTGTTTTTATATTTAGTTGCTATCGTCGTTGCTTTAATCTCTATGTTTTTATTTAAATTTAAGCTTGTTCTAACATTTTTTTCAACTTTAGCATATTTTCGGTTCCACTCTTCATTTTGTTCTTGTCCAATTAATATTACTCCACCAAACACAAAATAATCATTATGTTCACAGTCGAAAACTCCTGATTCATCAGAATACACATATAAATTCATTATTACACCCTTATCCCTTTGCAAAAAAAAACCACCTTACCGGTGGCCTCACGGCTGACGATGGAAAACATCGCTTAAACGTTAATTCAGTGCCCGCGAGTATACAGCGCATTCCTGCCTGCAATTATATTATATTCTACTTTTTGAAATAATGCAATACTTTTTTCTATAAATATGTCATTTTTGTTTCAATTTTTTATTTTCACATATAAAAAAAGAACAGACTCAATTAAGAATCTGTCCTTTTCGTTTTTTTAGGTCTATTGATGTGCTATGCTTCCAGTATAATCATACAATTCATTTTGCATTGTACTATGATTCGTTTTGAATCCTTCTGGATGAATAAATTCTCGAATCTTTCCATCTTGCTTAGCATATTTATAAGCATCCTTACCTACGCTCCAGTCTTTATAAACGCCGCTGTCGTTTTTAAAGTTGTTTGTACGTAAGTTGACACTTTCATCCTGTCCCTGTGTCTGATTTGCTACAGAACCTGTGACAGTAACACCTTTGATCGCTGGTTGGTTTCCATCATACTTCACTGTGTAAAGCTGAACCCATTTTGCATATAAAGTAACTGTCTGACCATTTTGATCATGATAATATGCATCACCCGGATTATAAAATGTTCCGGATCCGTCTTTTCCAGTTGTCCATCCTAAGAACTTATATTCATTTCTTGTAGGAACTTTCGTAGCTACATTCATATTCTGTTCATAAGTCTTCTTCTGGTCATTTGGAACACTGCTCTGGTCTCCACCATTTGCATCATAATGTACAGTATGCTTCCATGGTTCCCATTGAGCTTTTAAGACATATGTTCCACCATTTTGATCTCTTTCATAAGCAGTTCCAGGACTTACTACAGCAATCGCTGTTCCATATTCAAGAAGCCATCCAACAAAGTTATAACCTTCTCTTTTTGGAATTTTAGTACTCAGATTTAATTTTTCATCAAATGTCTTTGTTTGATCTTCCGGCATATTTGTTACCGTTTGACTAGATGAATTAGCAGGTACATTCTTATCATAATGAACCGTATGTTTCCATGGCGTCCATTGAGCCTTTAAGATGATCGTTGAACCATCTTTATCATCCACATCATAAGATAATGTAGCTCCCGGCTGATAATCAACTGCTTTTCCATTGATCTGAGCCTGCCATCCATTGAAGATGTAACCATTTCTGCTTGGCTTATTACTACTTAAAGTAAGAACAACTTCTTCTGTCTTTGTTTGATCTGTTGGCATATTGCTGACAGCCTGACTAGAAGAATCAGCAGATACATTCTTATCATACTGGACTTTGTATTTCCATGGTGTCCACACTGCATATAATGTTACGGTTCCATCATTTTGATCATGATTATATTTAGCTCCTGGTTGATATTCAGCTTTACCATTTGCTGTTGTACTCCATCCTTTGAATGTGTAACCAGTTCTTTTAGGAACCATAGGTTGTATACTTAATGCTGTATCAAAAACCTTTACCTGATCTCCTGGCATATTTGTTACATCCGTTTTCTTAGAACTAGCAGGAACATTCTTATCATAATGAATGGTATGTTTCCATGCCGTCCATTTTGCTTTCAATGTGATCACAGATCCTTTTGCATCAGGATCATAAGATAATGTAGCTCCCGGCTGATAATCAACTGCTTTTCCATTGATCTGAGCCTGCCATCCATTGAAGATGTAACCATTTCTGCTTGGCTTATTACTACTTAAAGTCAGATTAACTTCTTCTGTTTTTGTTTGATCTGCTGGCATATTGCTGACAGTCTGACTAGAAGAACTAGCAGGTACATTCTTATCATATCTCACAGTGTATTTCCATGGTGTCCATACTGCATATAAAGTAACAGTTCCACCATCACTGTCTCTATTGTAAGAATATTGACTACCTGGCTGATAAGCAGTTCCTGTTCCATCCTTATTTGTTGTCCATTTTACAAATGTATAACCGATTCTGGTTGGCACATTAGACTGCAGAGTCAGATTCTGATCATAGATCTTTGTCTGATTTCCTGGCATGTTTTTTACATCTGTCTTCTTAGAGTTTGCTGGAACATTTTTGTCATATGTGACAGTGTGTTTCCAAGCAGTCCATTTTGCATATAAAGTAACAGTTCCACCATTCTGATCATTTTTATATTCAGCACCCGGCTGATATACAACATTTCCATTTGCTGATGTACTCCATCCAGCAAAATTATAACCTTTTCTGGTTGGTTTATTGCTGCTGATCATCAGTTTTTCATCAAATGTCTTTGTCTGATCATTTGGCATGTTGCTAACAGTTGTTGTACCTGTTGGAGCATTTGTTGGAATATTACTGTTATAATGAACCGTATGTTTCCAAGGTGTCCACACTGCATATAATGTGATACTTGCTCCATTGGAATCAAGATCTTTTGTGAACTTAGATCCTGGTTTATATTCCACAGAACCATTTGCTGATGTACTCCATCCAGCGAATATATAACCATTTCTCTTAGGAGTCATACTACTTAAAGTAACATCGATCTCCTGCGTCTTTGTTTGAGCTGCTGGCATATCTGTTACCGTCTTACTAGAAGACGTAGATTTTACATTCTGATCATACTTGATATTGTATGTCCAAGGAGTCCATTTTGCATATAGATTTACGGTTCCACCATTCTGATCTGCTGCATAATTACTTCCAGGATCATACTTTGTTCCAGTACCATTTGACTGAGTATACCATCCTGCAAAAGTATAACCTTTTCTGGTTGGGACAAGATTACTGATCGTCATAAGCTGTCCAAATGTTTTTGTCTGATCGACTGGCATATTGAATACTGTCTGACTAGTAGAACTTGTTGGAACATTTTTATTATAATGAAGAACATGTTTCCATGGTGTCCATTTTGCATATAATGTTACCGTTCCACCATCCTGATCATGTGTATATGTAGCACCAGCCGCATAAGCTGTACCATTTCCATCTGCCTGAGTATTCCATCCTAAGAATGTATAACCATTTCTAGTAGGAACACCAGAGCTTAATTTGATATCAACATTAGCTGTTTTACTCTGAGATGCAGGAATTCCTTTTACAGAAGTATCATTTTTTGCATTTGCATCATATCTTACTGTGTGTTTCCAAGGAGTCCATTGTGCATTTAAAGTAAAGTTACCCATCTGCATAATTCCTTTAAACCCACTTGCAGATTGTGTCACACTAGTAGGAGCATCACCATCATTATTATCCATTGTTAATTTATAACCGGTAAAATTATGTTTACTTCTTGTAGGTGCTCCAATACTGATCTCTTCTCCTGGATACTTACTGATTGTAAAATCTTTTGTGCTTCCATTATAGGATCCACCGTTCAATTTCACAGTTGCTGTATATTTTGCTTTTTCCCATTGAGCGTATAAAGTAGCATTTCCACCATCCTGATTCACATCATAAAGATCACCAGGCTGATATGTCTTTCCACTTCCATCCTTTTTTGTATTCCATCCTAAGAATTTACATCCTTTTTTGACTGGAGTTGCAGAGTTGATATAGACATTACTGTCTGTGTATTTTTCTCTGGTTGGGAAATAAACTTGTGAATAGTTAACTAATTTAAACTTCTGAGAAGCTGTTCCATTTGGAGTATACTGTTGAAGTACAACACCATCTGCATCTTCGCCATTTGTAATATCCAACGCCTTATTTGTCATTTTATTATAGATATTTACATATCCATCTCCTGTGTCTTTGAAATACCAAAGAAAATCAGAATTATCTTCGTTATTAGCATCATATTGTTTCCATAGTTCAACTGGCTTTCCGCTTAGATCATCAGGTCCATCTCCCGATAAATTCAACGCCTTTCCATTAAAATTATTAATGATGTAATAATAAGGTGTATTTTTATACCGTTCAAATGTCCAAAGAGTCTGTTTCGAATCAGAAGAATATCCATTCCAAGTAAGCACATCAGTTGCATTATTTAAATTCAACTGTCCATTTGTTCTTTGATGAAGATATCTTGAAGTATTTAACCCAGACTGAATAAAATATGCTCCGTTATCAACAATTTTATAGTTATTCGGATTATCAGTTGATTTTACGCTGCCTAAAGATCCACCATTTGCATCATAAGATAATTCGTGATGTAATGGAATCCAACGAGCTGTTAAAGTAATATCACTATCTCCCATAGCGATCTTAGTCATTGAAATATCATTTCCTGTGGTTTCATCTGTGATCTTCAATCCTTGTAGCCAGAAGCTTATATTTCCTGTCAATCCTTTTAGATCACTTGTCCAAATTTCAAATCTTGCATCACTGGTCGTTGTATCAAAAGTACGTTTTATACTAAATTTAACCCATTTACCAGTCCATCCTTCTGATATTCCCCACATACAATGCTTCCAATCATTGGAAGAATCTCCATGATAAAAGTTCAATCTAAAATCTCCGCCACTAGGTCTTTCAGAAATCCAAACTTCTCCGCTAATTTCATAAGTATGTCCTGCTTCTGCTGTATATGTTGGAAATGAAATGTAATTATAATTGTCTGTTGCCGAGTCAATTCCACGCCATACATGATTCGTTCGATAATATCCACCATCAGGGGCTTCGTTATAAGTTATAGCTCCATCATAGCTTCTGGAATATGTTCCAACATTTTCTCCATGACTTGTTGTCCATCCTGTATTGGATGCATAAGACTGATAACTTTCATTTGATTTCTCATATCCACCAAATTTATATCCTGGTCTAGTTGGGGAATCAATTGTCCACGATGATCCAGGTGCTGCATTATTGATTGTTGTAATACCACTACTACCTTTATAAGTTCCACCATTTGGATCAATGGATAAGGTCGATCCAGAAGTATATTGTAATACAACACTTGCTGTACTTGAACCGATCGTCCCAGAAAGTCCTGGTGTGATTCCTCGGTATTTCTTTCCACTTGCGGTTTTAATATCTCTGATCTCCCATTTCGTGCCTGCTGGATATGCTTGCCAAAAATCGGGGATATCATCTCCTACACAGGTACCGTTTATATAGACGTCGCAAGAACCTAATCCATCTAAGTTTCCCTGCCATACTCCGTCTAATTCTCCATTAACATCGAGATAATATGTCGGAGTATCAAATTTTAAATAAACTGATCGATAACCGCACATGCTACCAGATGCTGATCCTGAATACACTCCATTATAGACTTTTCCATTTGTTGCTTTAATATCCTTGATTTCATAGGATGTTCCATCAGCGATATCATCTCTATAGAAATCCGCCACATCATTTGCGACACAACTTCCATTTAAATAAACATCAAATGTTCCATATCCTGTAGTACCGCCTGAATCACTTCCATCCAGACGTCCATTGACATCTAATGTTCTTTTGGGTTTTTTATAAGTCAAAGTCAACTTTGTTCCACGATAACGATAATTATTATATGTTCTAACACCAAACATACCAGTATTGATCTGAACATTAATACCACCTGCTTCTGGAGTATCTGAATGAACAGTGCCTGTAGTGTCCAATGTTTGACTACCATTATTTGCTGCCGAATAGGTATCTGTATTAAATCGGATTGGAGTTCCTAAATTTGGGATGTCATAATCTCTACCACTATAGTTATAATGTGCATGAACAGTAAATCCCATTGAGAAGTTCATGATAAAATAACTTGTCTCATTTGTTATTTTACCTTTATTGCTTCCCGCAGTACGTTTTGCTCTAACCTTAACATCATCTTTTCGTGTTGTTACCGTTGTTTGATTTAATGACAAATTGTGATTATTGGGACTACAAGATAAACTACAATTCCACGTTGTTTCTTTATCTCTTAGAACTCCATATAATTTAGAGTCTTTGTTTCCATAACTACTGCTACGTCCAGAAACGCTAACTTTACCTGTGGTTGTTGCCCCACCTTCATCGACTAATTGAACATAGAAATAAGAGCCTGAATTATATCCCAGATTATCTCCATCTTTATCTCTGTGATCATATGTTTTTAATGAAGAGCCTTCTGTAATATTAAAATCATTACTAGTCTTTTTCATTTGTTCTGTTGCTTCTTCTTGGTCTGTTTTTGTTTCTTCTTTCAATCCTAAAGAAAGACGGATTTTATTTTTATCACGATCTTCTTTTAATGCAAAAAGATAAGCTTTCATCGCTTTTACATAATCAGAACAAGTCTTTTGTATCTTCTTATTATAAGGTGATGTCGTATTTTCCAGATATTCATTCAGGTCTTTCTGATACATATCCTTATCACCAACATAATAAATATTAATATCAAGAAGCAATTGTTTTTCGATCTTTTCAATCTCTTCATCTTTTAGATCAACATTACATTCATCTAAGAACTGAAAATATTGAAACAGATAAGAATAGAAATCTTCCGTTGTGATATCATAATCTGCATAAAGATATACAGATTTGTACATTAAAAGCTCTGCGATCTCATATTTTTCTTCGGTTGTGCCACTCATCAGAAATTTGATCTCATCGAGTGTTAATTTCGAATAAAATGTAAAATCATCGATCTCAAAAATTCTCTGTAGAATATCCTGATAAGAATATTTTTTATTTTGAATCATTTCCTTTAGATCTTCCTGTGCTTTTTTACTGGAAAGCTTTCTTCCTGGTTCCTTTTTATTATCAGGCTTTTCAATCTTAACTTCCGGTTGCACATCAGAGCTGCCATTTGTCGTAACCTTGATACCGTCAGTCTCTGTTGTTTTACTGCCTTCCGCCTCGTTTTTTTTGTCATTTTCTCGCAACGTCAGAGTCGAAGATTCTGCGCTACTAAACTCTTCTTCCTTTTTCCGCTTTGCAGCTGCTGTTGTTACTTCTTCAGCATAAACTGGCACTGCATAAGAAAATCCGGAAGAAGCAGTCATAAAGAGTGCCAGAACACCAGTCGTAACGCGTTTAAAATACGTTGATTGTATCTTATCAAACATCGCGATCACTTCTCCTTTCTTTATTTAATTTTCAAGGTTCGCGGACTAGATCACACTGCAGATCGGACTCAGCGGCTCCGCAACAACGCAATCTTTATCATCCAATATAAATATGAGAGATTTGAAAAAAAATAATTGTATGAAAACACAATTTCTTCAAATTTCTCTCGGTTTAAATATGAGTTTTTTAATTTTTTTTAATTTTCACATATAAAAAAAACAGCAGCCATATTTCAGGCTGCCATCTATGATCATTTTTTGCTTTGATTTTTAATCCATTTTTTCAATTCTTCTTTCATCCCATCTTTTTCTTCTTCAATGATTTCTTCAACAACTGATGTTACAACATCGTCAAAAATTTTATTACAGATTTTTCTTTTTAATAAAATAAGTTTACAAACAATTAAAATCATAAGTCCAATTATATCTGATAAAATAAGCGATAATCCCTCAGAAATATAATCACAGACATAATCAATAATCGTCTTTCTGCTTTCACTCTTTTCATTATCATTCTTCGCATACTGCGATGCGTCAATTAAATATTCTCGTACAATATTTATATTAAAAGACATTGTTATTGGTTCCTTTTCTGATGCAGTAGAACATGCATTACATTCTTTAGGATTTTGAGATACCCTTCTTCTACAAATATGCTCAGTAGGTGTATCATTTGCTGTTACATAAACATAGTTGTTGTTACATACTGGAAATCCAGTTAATATTCCTCCGACTAATGTCAACAGACTAAACATAAACCACCAGATTTTTTTTAAAAATTTCTTAATTTTTTTATCCATGATAAACATCTCCTTCTTTAAATTAAAATTTTTCTCCACAAGAAAATAATCCTACTTTCTCTCATCCTCATTATGCTGCATTGAGAATATGATATTTTTGATCCACCATAATTTACTTTTTTATTCCTCCTCTCAACAACAAAAAAAGCCCCTGGATTTCTCCAGAAGCTCTAACTAATTATATCTTTAGGTACAAAAAAAAGGAGAACTGATATAATTCTCCTTTTACAATATTTATCTTATCAATGTATCACGAAAAAGTCAACCAGAAACACGTCATATTTGCCTTTTGTCATATACCTAGTGGCAACTATGCGATTTGAGAAAATTAAAATGATGATGTTGCATTTTCAGTAGTTTATTACACAAAAAAAAGACTCAGAATTAACTCCAAGTCTATTTTCCATACCAAATTACACTGCTCTTTAATTTCAAGCATTATTTTTTCTCCCCTCCTTCATGATCTTCTAATATCTTTTTGCATATTCCTTCACGAAGTGTTAGGCCATCACATATTTTTGTCTTTTTATCCAAATTTAAAATTCCGTAAATTCCAGCAACCATAATTAATTGAGAATAAATAGGAATCCAACAAATAAAGAAGTTCTTAATTCCTGATATAATTCCTTTGTGTACTTCTTGATATATAATTTCTTTCATATTTGGATCACCGTAATCATAGTCCAGCATTATTTTGTTCATGTAATATCCTGTCAAAGTATCAAAAATCACAGTAAATACCTGCACTGATAAAACAAAACTCACAATATCCATATCTCTTATTCCTCCTCAAAATCATCTTTCATCATTTACACGATCAGTTCTCGAATGGACATGTGATACCTCCCCGAACGACAATGTCGGACGGGGCTTCCAAACCTTTAGAGTTCG
>ERZ791879.376-NODE-376-length-38841-cov-2.771722_pt1 | contig 38841 bp, 48 predicted proteins | sample MGYA00510162_ERZ791879 | MGnify/ENA primary metagenome ERZ791879 (study PRJEB30046, sample SAMN00792113) | human gut metagenome | study: EMG produced TPA metagenomics assembly of the A metagenome-wide association study of gut microbiota in type 2... | reverse complement strand
ATATCTGCACCGTGGCAGACCCTAAAACGAATCAGCTGGTAAAGCCGGTACTGGTTGGCCGCCGTCAGCTCTTCCACATCACGCAGTAAAAGTGTCCCGCCCTGTACCTGAAGCACCGCGCCGCGGTTTCCGAAGATCATGTTCTTCTGCTCCTCCCCGGAAAGTCCCTCACACGGCACATCGAGAAATGGCCCCTGTGCGCGGATACTGCTGTTGTGGATACTTTCTGCCAGCATGCGTTTTTCCGTCCCGGGCTCTCCGATGAGTACCACCGGGTGCTCGGAAAGCGCATACAGGTTTGCCTTGCGGATACATTCCTGCATAGCCTTTGATTTCTGGAGGATATCTTCAAACTGTACCAGTGGGGGAAGTGCCCTTTCACTTTCCTCTTTCCGGATCATCCGAGACCGGTCCGGTGTCACGGTCTTTTTCTTCATTTTATGACAGGTGACAATGGCGCCGTCCACGCGGGATTCGTATAAGACCGGAGCCAGCACTGCAAAGATCGGAGTCTGGTTCCACTCAAAGAACAGGGAATAATCCTCTCCCTCCTGGAAGACCCGGTTCCACGCCTCTTTGCCGATCATAGGCGCTGCTTTCCGGATATCCTGGCCCTTTAACTCGCTTTCCGTTTTGCCGATCATATCTTCCATCAGCGGGTTTACCGCAGTGATGATGCCATTTCCATCCAGACGGATAACTCCGCTGTAGGAATAATCCAGCAGGGTCTCCAGCTGTGCTGCAGTTTTCTTTTCCACATTCATGGCATATTCCATGTTTTCTGCTGTAGAAAATGCCTGCCGCATGGAATCCTCCGTCATGGAAAGGAACAGAGACGGTACCCCGGCCTCTGTTGCGATGGAAACCGCCGTGTCTCCGCCGATCACAACATCAGCGCCATCTAAAATTGCCCTGCGCACCGCAACCGGAAGCTCCGCTCCCTGATCCGCAAAATACGTTTTCAGTTCAATATTATAAAGCTCATCAAAGTAAGACATATCACAGAACATATTCCGGAACCCGACCACGGCCACGACCGGCTTTTCCTTTCCAGCGATCTGCTTGGCACGCATGACCAGAAGCGCCATCTCCTGCGCCGTCAGGACGATCTCAACGACCGGGGTATCTGTATACTGTTTGATGATGGAAGCCTGCAACCCGCGGGCAATGATGATCGTTGCCCCGTCCGCAATAGACCGCCGCGCCTCCATAACGGTATCCTCCGTATGGATCACCCGCATTTCCTGGATTTCAAATTTCTTCTCCTGCAAAATGTTATGGGCCTGGTGGATCATCTCCTCCCTGGACACCAGAAGTGCTATCTTTCCCACTCGTTTACCTCATTTTTAAAATATGCCGCCACGCTTAAACGGCGGGCGGCACAGATTTGTTTACTGCTGCTCTTTGATATTCTTAGATACCGTGATCTCCTGGTTATCAATATGCTCACGGATGGCTTTCTTTGCCTCTGCCACGTGTCTGGAGCGGATCGCTTTTAAGATATAATCGTGCTCGACTACCAGGATCTGACGCTTATCTGCATCCTTAATGTACTCCAGGCGGTAACGGTACATCTGTTCACGCAGGTTATTCAGGATCTGGACCAGGCGGTTGTTGCCGGTTCCATTGTAAATGATGTCATGGTAATGCTCGTCGGTCTCTGCGATGGTCATGGCATCTGCACTCTGGATAGCATTGCGGAATGCCTCCTGTGCCTCCTCCAGCTCTTTGATGTCCTCTTCCGTCATACGCTGGCATGCCAGCTCGATCGCAAGCTCTTCTAAGGAACGGCGGACCTCCAGCACATCACGCAGGCTCTTTTCGGAGATTTTTGCAACCTCAGCACCCTTACGCGGGATCATGAGGACCAGTCCCTCCAGCTCCAGCTTGCGGATCGCTTCACGGATCGGGGTACGGCTGACACCCAGACGGTCTGCAAGCTGAATTTCCATCAGACGCTCGCCCGGCTCCAGCTCTCCCTTTAAGATTGCCTGACGCAGGGTATTAAACACCACGTCTCGCAGCGGCAGATATTCATTCATATTAACCTTCAGCTTGTTTTCCATGATTTCTCTCCTTCTGATTGTAAAAATTCGTCAAATATACCTGTTTTGCCAGCTCTGCGGATTTCCCGAAGCGCAGCTCCTCATAGGCCTCCTGTGCAGCCTTCGGGTTTGTGAATAACCCGAATACAGTCGGGCCGCTTCCGCTCATCAAGGAACCGATCGCACCATATTCCAGCATTTTATCTTTAATTTCCTGAATCACAGGGTATTCCTTTATGGTAACCGTTTCCAGAACATTGCCCAGTCTTCCGGCAATCCCCATGAAATCCTGATCCCTGATTGCCTGGATCATTCCATCGATATCCGGGTGGGCATCCGGGCTCAGGTCATTGGCATGCAGATTTTCGTATACAAATTTCGTGGAAACATTGATCCCTGGCTTTGCCACCAGCACCTGGCACTGCGGAACCGGCGGAAGCTTCGTCAGCACCTCGCCAATTCCTTCCGACAGGGCAGTTCCGCGCAAAATACAATAAGGTACATCTGCGCCGATCTTTACGCCGCGCTCCATAAGCTGCTCTGTAGTCAGCCCCAGACGGAACATTTTATTTACGCCAAACAATACTGCTGCCGCATCGCTGCTGCCGCCCGCCATTCCGGCTGCCACCGGAATAAATTTTTTCAGCCGGATCAGCAGGCCATCCTGGACCTGAAACTCATCCATCAAAAGCTTTGCCGCCTTATAAACCAGATTATTTTCATTTACCGGCAGATAATAGAGATTTGTTTCAACCTGGATTCCCGGCTCTTCCTTCCAGACCAGATCTACCCGGTCAAAGATACCGACTGTCTGCATGATCATACGCACATCATGGTAGCCATCTTCCCGTCTGCGCAGTACATCAAGACCCAGATTGATCTTGCCATACGCCTTGAGACTTAAATGCTTTATCATTGCTTTTCTCCATTTAGGTTCTTTTGCTGATTGTATTTATTCGTTACATTGTATACAGTATATTATAATGCTGGATACGCAAATCTGCAAGGTATTTTGCTATTCTTTTCGCTTTTGTCACATTTTGACAAAATAACAGGCCGTGGGAGCTGCCTTTCGGCAACTTCCACGGCCTGTCATCTTATCATGATCATGCAATTATTTAGCGGAACTTTGCTGCTCTCTTTTCCTTAAATGCAGTAAATCCTTCGATCTGGTCCGGCGTGCCAAAGCATGCTGCCATGTAGCCCAGCTCGATATTCTTGCCGATATCAATGTCCATATCAGCGCCGACATTGATCATAGCCTTTGCCATTGCGATCGCGGATGCAGAATTGTCTGCGATCTGGTTAGCCATTGCGTAAACCTCGTCCATCAGATTCTCCGGCTCGGTTACCTTATTTAAAATGCCAAGCTCCAGTGCATCTGCAGCGGTCAGCATCTTTCCGGTAAAGATGATCTCCTTTGCTTTGCTCATGCCAACACATTTCGGCAGACGCTGGCTTCCATTAAAGCCAGGGGTAATGCCAAGGGTAACCTCCGGCAGACGGAGCTTTGCCTTGCTGTTTGCAATACGGATATCGGTGCAAAGTACAAACTCAAAGCCGCCGCCGAACGCATAGCCATTGACTGCAGCAATGGTAGGCTTATCCATCAGCTCGATCTTACGGAATACAGCAGCACCCTTGCGGGAATAACGGATTGCTTCCATTGCGGTATCGCCGTCCATCTCTTTGAGATCTGCACCGGCAATAAAGGATTTTCCTTCGCCTGTAAAGACAACAACACGTACCGCATCATCTGCGGCCACATCGTCTACTGCAGCATTCAGGTCATTCAGTACATCGCTGTTTAACGCATTCAGTGCCTCTGGACGGTGAAAGGTGATCGTTGCGATCCCATCCTTTTTTTCCAGTAAAATATACTTTAATTCCATATCCATATCTCCTTTCGAATTTATAAAGCCCTCACTTAAAAACCCAGAAAAGACATAACACCCTTTTGCGTTGTCTGTACGCAAAAGGGTGTCTTTTATGCCAACCATTTTATTCAGATAAGACTGTTTTTATACGCACAAACCTGTTTGAATCTGTATTGCGTTTATACCGGGATATAAGTCTGGCCGGTTACTACAATGAACAGTAACATCAGGATTACTGTGATGATCGGAGCAAGAACGAATACAACTGCACATGGCATGTAAGAGCTCTTGTGGCTGTTTCCGGTGTAGCTCAGTACAGATACGACCAGTCCGCAGTGCGGAAGGGAATCCAGAGTCAGAGCTGCGATAGAAGTACAACGGGACAGAGCTTCCAGGTTTACATGGTTCGGGTTGGTTGCAAGATCGCCGATGAAGTTTTCAATAACAACCGGCATTGCAAGACCGATACCACCGGTACCAGAACCGGTAACACCTGCCAGACCACCTACGGTAACAACAGATGCAACGATCGGGTTGCTGAATGCGCCAACCAGCAGGCCGCACAGGGTAGCGTAAGCCGGAACCATCTTTACAACGGAACCAAAACCTACGATTGCTGCGGTATTGAACAGGGAGGATACGCCACCCATAGCACCGTCGCTCATCATCTTCCAGAAGTTCTTAAGATCGAAGCTCTTGAAGAATAAGATAACAGCGGCCAGAATACCAACCAGCAGGGACAGCGGAACTGCTAATTTCACTACATTCAGGACGATCATTAAGATCAGCATCGGAGCCAGTGCTAACAGGAAGGACGGTCTGTTGGAGATATCCTTTGCAGCCTTCTCCTCCATAACCTTTTTATCTGCCTCAGTCAGCTCGAAATGCTCGCCGTTTTTCTTGCAGCGTGCGGTATACCAGAATACGAATACTACAACAAGAGCAGTCTCAAAGATTGCAAAACATACACCAGGAACCAGCCATGCAGTCGGTGCTACACCTAATGCAGTAGACGGGAGCAGGTTATGTGCCTGCGGAGATCCTGGGATCCATCCTGAAGAAGTACCTGCGCCTGCGAAATAGAACAGCGGCAGAAGTCTTCTCGGGATATCAGCCTCTTTGAACAGGGATAACATTAACGGATACATTGCAAAGAATGCAACGAATACGGAAACGCCGCCGAAGGTTAAGATCCAGCCAACCAGGATGATTGCCGGGATAACAGCCTTTGCGCCAAGCTTTGCAACGATAGTCTCTGCGATCGCATCTGCTGCACCGGAGTTATCGAATAACTTACCGAAGATTGCACCAAGTACGAAAATGCAGAAGTTGCTGGTGAAGTAACCACCTAAGCCCTGTACATAAGATGTATTGGCTGTGTCAGTCATGCTCTGTAAGAGATACTTGCCAACACCTACATCTACTCCTGCACCTGTGAACAGCGCTGCGGTCAGCAGGCAGAACAAAGATGCGATGAATGCGGAGTAGAAAACCGGGACACCTTTGAATACGAGCAGGATAACAATTGCGATACTCAGAAGAATCAGAAAAATGCCCATGAGTTGAAACCCCCTTCTTTATTTTGCATATTACCATTCCTGAACAATCCTGTAAGCTTACGCGATCCGCTGGTCAGACGTACTGCTCTCTGCAAACGTTCCTGCTCAGAATCCGGACGGCTCTGCCTTATCTGTTCAAAGCCGCCGGACAATCTCTTTTATTATATTTGTTGGATATTTTTTTGACAATAGCATTAATCGACAAAAAACTTGTCTACTAGTTGGTTAGTTTTGACAATGATTTCACAAAATGGTAGTGGCAATTGCAAGGGCCAATTTCATTGTGCTTCACGCAGTGAAGCTGTTACGGTTCGCACAGGCGTGCCACAGACCGGACAATCAGTCTCTTGCTTTCATCATAAAGGTCCATGCCATATCTGTGATCACGGTACCCTCCTGGTTTACCAGCTTCGCGGTGCATTTTAAAATACCTCTGCCCGGCTTTTTGCTGTGGTGTGCATCGTCCGGTGTCATCTCCAGATGAACGGTATCACCGATGCACAGCGGTGCAAGATATTTTGCAGTCATCTCCAGAAATGCGATGGTTGTTCCCTCGAAAATTCCCATCTGGTTGGATAAGCCGGTAGAAATGATCAGTCCCAGTGCGCCATGGGCAACACGTTTTCCAAACATATTGTTTTTTGCAAACTCGTCATCCATATGGAGCGGGTTGAAATCACCGGAGACTCCAGCGAAATTTACCACATCTGCCTCCGTAATGGTACGTCCTACGCTCTCATAGCATTTGCCGATCTCAAAATCCTCCAGATAATAACCCTTTGCCTCGTAAGCCATGTTTTTTTCCTCCTAATCGTTTATGTTTTTTATCATATAAAGAACTTTTTTCCATCATGCATTGCGGGGAAGTGTTCCCCGCCTTTTCCAAATGCATGATATCTTTGCCTTAAGCCTCTGCCTTTGCCTTCAGGATCTCTTCCAGTCCGAACGGCTCCGGTGCAAACAGGCGTGCATCCATCAGCGCAACCTTCTCCGGGATGACCGGCTTGAATTCCATATAAGGAAGGATATCCTTCTCAATGTCAATGCCAGGTGCAACCTCAGACAGCTCCAGGCCCTGATCGGTTACCTTGAATACGCAGCGCTCTGTAATGAAGAGCACATGCTGTCCTTTCTTCCGGCTGAAATCTGCACTGAAGGTGATCTGCTCTACAGACTTCTTAAATTTAACCTTCTTGCCTTCCTGGAGGATGACAAGCTTTCCATCACGCACTTCTTCCTTTAAGCCGCCTGCAGTCATGGTGCCGCAGAAGATCACATTATGGGTAGACTGGGAAATATCAACCAGACCGCCGCAGCCTGCGATACGGGTACCAAACCGGCTCACATTGACGTTACCTGCATTATCTACCTCTGCGAAGCCCAGGCAGGTCATGGAAAGGTTGCCGCCGTTATAATAATCGAACTGGGAAGTCATCGGAAGAGCCGCCCATGCATTCACTGCACAGCCGAAGTCCTGTCCGCCTGTCGGTACACCACCGATCAGTCCACTCTCGATGCTTAATGTGATCTGGTCACCGGCACCTTCCTCTGCTGCTACTGCTGCCACGCCCTCCGGAATACCGATACCAAGGTTTACAACGGAATTCGGCATTAACTCTAAGGATGCACGGCGCGCGATCACCTTACGCTCGTCAAATGGAAGGGATGCAAAGCCGACACCATCCAGCTTGTAATGTCCAGCCAGTACCGGGTTGTAGTAAGAGCCTGGGGTCTGACGGTGGTTTTCTTCTGGATTTTCACTGACAACGATCGCATCAACCAGGTTTCCAGGTACCACAACCTGGGTACGGTCTACGGATCCGGAGGCTACATAGTTTTTCACCTGTGCGATTACCTTGCCGCCCATTGCCTTTACAGCCAGGGCTACATCCAGGGCATCGATCGGAGCACCCTCCTCTTCCATAGTGATATTGCCATGTTCATCTGCTGTCGTACCACGGATAAGGCCAATGTTTAATTTCGGCATCTGGTAAAACAGATACTCTTCCCCAAGAATATCTACCAGCTTTACCAGATCGTCCTTGGTGGCATCGCTCATTTTACCACCCTGCAGACGCGGGTCGCAGAATGTACCAAGACCGATCTTTGTGATCTCACCTGGTTTTCCTGCTGCTGCCGCACGATACATATGGGAAATAACACCCTGCGGGAAGTTCCATGCCTGAACCTTGCCGGCATTGACTAAATCTACCATTCTGGTGTTGTTTGCGAAATGTCCGGTTATGTAACGTGTGATGAGACCTTCATAGCTCATCTCACAGATACCCTGGTCTTTATTATTTCCATTGCCGGCTCCATGCATCAGTGTAAGTCCGCACGGATGACCGGTCTCCTGAAAGCGCTCCCCGATCGCGCGGTAAATCTCGCGCGGCACAGTCATCAGCATAAATCCGGAAACCGCTACGCCGTCTCCATCATGGATCATGTCCAGTGCTGTATTCAGGTCTACTCTTTTACCCATTTTTACATACCTCCTTTGTGATACTTATTTATTAAGCAAAATCCATGCCAACTTACCGGCTGCATTTTCGCCACGCATTTGACACATTTTTAACATCTTTTTTCAAAATCCCTTGTTCGGAAGTTGCAGTTTTGCACATTTCTGTGTTGCAGTTTTGCAATATTCGTTGCATATTAGCAACATTTTGTTTATAATCAGATTTAGAAAAACAACACATTCAACGGATAGGGGTATTTTATGGATACAAACAGAACAAACGGATACGAACATAGTTATTTGTGTGAAAAAATCATCGAGGAGTGTTACGACAGCATCGTAGTGACCGATGCCGATGGACGCTATATCATTGCAAATAAAGCGACTGAAGAATGTATGGGACTTTCCAAGGAACAGATTCTTGGAAAACGTCCTGACGATATGATGGCAAAGCATGTATACACCAATTCCACCATTCTGGAAGCCATGCGCACAAAAAAAACCGTCACAGGTCTGGTGAATGTGCGGGGTGTCAACCGGCTCTCTACCAGTCTTCCATTTCTGGATGAGCAGGGCAATGTCGAATTTATCATGACCAACAACCGTTCCAATATCATCATGGACGAATTTGCCAGACAGCTTGCCTACGAGCAGGAGCAGCACGACCGTTACCGCAACATTGCGGATTATCTCTACACCTCCAACGAAACCGATATGGTCTGCAAAAGTGAAAAAATGCACGCCCTGCGGCGGGACTGCGCAACCATTGCCATTGCCGACAGCTCCGTTATGCTGATCGGGGAATCCGGGGTCGGAAAAGAACTGATCGCCAAATTCATCCATTCCCAGAGCTCCCGCAGCATGCAGGCATTCATCGCCGTAAACTGCTCTGCCATTCCCCCAGAGCTGTTCGAATCTGAATTTTTCGGTTACCGCCCCGGCGCCTTCACCGGTGCAAGCGCCAAAGGAAAGCCTGGCTTTCTCCGCATGGCCCACGGTGGTACCCTCTTTCTCGATGAGCTTGGGGAGCTTCCGCTTTCCATGCAGTCAAAGCTTCTGCGCTTCACGGAAAGCGGGGAATTCTACCCGGTCGGAAGCACACAGACTGAAAAAGTCGATGTGCGCATCATCACGGCAACCAACCGGAATCTGATGCAGATGGTAAAAGAAGGAAGCTTCCGCAGCGACCTTTATTACCGTCTCCATGTCATCCCGATCCGTATTCCGGCTCTGCGGGAGCGCCCGGAGGACATTGAAGCCATTGCTGCCTACTACATAGAACGCTACAACAAAAAATACTGTAAAAAGACCTGCCTCTCCGAAGACAGCTTAAACCTGCTGCTGCAGTACCGCTGGCCCGGAAACGTGCGGGAGCTGCGCAATGTGATCGAGCGTGCTGTTCTCATGTCACAGGCTGGCAGCCCGGACCTTCCCTTACGGCCCATGCTCCATTCCGACTGGGACGCCAGAGAACTGCGGGAGCAGGACCTCACTGGACAAAACCAGGAAATGTCAAACGCACTCAAATCCCTGGAAGCTTCCGTTCCTTCCATCCCTATGCCAGATCCAGACCTGCCTCTTGCAGATGCCATAAAGATCTTTGAGCAGCACTATATCGACGCAGTCATCGCCCGCCATAACGGAAAGCTCAGTGAGGCAGCCAGATCCCTTGGCATCCACCGCACCACCCTTTACCGGCGGCAGAAAGCCATAGATGGTCTAAGCGGTGCACCTTCTGGGAAATTCTGATTATAGATCATACAAAGCAGCAAACCCCCGGACCTGTATCTGCCAGAAACCAGCTTGCCGCTGACATTTTCTGCCAGAAGCGAAAAAACGAAGAAATTCTGCCAGAAGCGAAAAAAGACGGAGAAATCCAGCAAACTGGATTTTCCCGTCTTTTCTTCATTTCTGTTAAATTAACCCGCAAATCACATAAAACAAAAATCATATAAAATAAAAGGCACTCCTTTTCAGGAATGCCCTTTTTATACGTGCGCGAGAAGATTCGAACTCCCGACACCTTGGTCCGTAGGGTCTTCGTAGGCATGTGTTCTGGTTGGCTTTGAGGTGTCCGACCGCATATTTCCTCACTTTTTCGGGCATGCACTTTGCTTCTCATTGGTTCTCATAGGAGCTGTTTTGTTGGCATTGTTAGTCAAATGTTAGTCAAAAGCTGACTCTGTATCTTCCTAATATATAGATGTATGCTATATTAAAATAAAAAGCACAGGGGGAAGTACTATGTATCCATTTCCAGAAGCAAACTTAAAATCCATCCGCGTTATCTCCGCATCCCTGCCCGCCCCCATCGCTATAGCCTGCTACAGTACATCAGACGAGGAACTGATAGCCGGTCTGGAATCCATCATTCTGAATGTCGGCTACAGTCCTGCGGATGTGATTGCATGGTGCAAAGACAAAGGGCTGCATTGCTGGTCATACCAGGATACAAGTGGCAACACTACAAAGCTGCAGTAATCAATCTGCCTGCGGATACTGCAGCGCGCCATCCTGGTCCAAAGTAAAAGTAACCGGCTCCGTGGCTGCATACCCATTTGCGTCAAAGTAATACCATTTGCCTGCAATGCACTGCAGACCGGTCAACATCGCGCCATCATGTCCCAGATAGCAGCGGCAGCCCTTATACTCTGTCCAGGCATCTGCCAGCATGTATCCAGCTGCGTCAAAGCAATAATACTTGTCTCTATCCCGCCACCAGGCATCCGTTACATATCTGCCGCTATCATCCGGATAGTAATAACGCCAGTGTCCATCTTCCTGCTGCCAGCCGACATTTGCAGTAACTGGAGTTAAAAACAGTGTGCGCTCTTCCTGGCGCCGCTTGGTAAGTCCAGCAAGCACCTTGCCACCCGCTTTGTTGTAGGCCAGAATCTTGTCTGCAATTTCGGTGCGAGTACGCATACCGTTGGCCGTAAGTTGGTCGATCGCCCCAATGTTGTACGCAAAGCTTACCAAAGCATCATACTCGTTCTGGCTCCAACCGTACTGGCTGTACTTGTCTACCTTAGGACCGTACTTGGAATCGATTGATCTGCGCAACCACTCGTCCGCGGTGGCCTGGCTGATTTTCAGGCCCTGGCAGATGCTTGTGCCGGTAATGGCCTTATCCGCATTGGTGGTGCCATATCCAATGGTCCAGACTCCTACGCTGTCCTGGTATGCCTGTAAGCGGCAGCCTTCAAATTTCTTAATCAGTTCCAAACCTTTTTCTGATATTTTCATAAGTTTTCTCCTACTAAAAAGGGCGGCACTATGTCCGCCCAGTTACGATGTCGCAATGGCAGCCATCACCCGGGCTGCCAGCGGGAGATATCCGGATCACCTCCTCTCAATCCTTGCCGCTGTACTTGGTGCGCTGCCAGATCTCAGCAACACGCTCCCAGCCGTCCATCGCTACCAACGCCACAATAAATGCTGCAATCATGCAGGCGAAAATCAGATACCAGGTAATCGGCTTTGACAGCCAGGCCATCAGCGCCACCAGTGCCGCCGGGCAAAGTACCAGGCTCAGCACGATCACGACCACTGCGGTTGGCACCGGTTTTAAACACGGCAACTCCTTAATCACCTGGGTAATTGCGGATACTAAAAAAGCCATCACACCGATGGCCACCAGTACATACGCTGCATACTGCAGCACGTCATTCATATTCATTTCCCATCCTCACTTTCAATCTTCAATTCCATACTCTCTGCGCTTGATTCGCCGATCAAGCACCATAGCTTCTTCATCACTCAGAGTCGGCAGCTTTTCACAGGCTTCATATCCGATCTGACAGTCACCATTTCCTCCAGCTTCCCGGTACGGCTTGTAGATGTAATCCAGATTCCGACGCTCCTTTAAAGTAACACCGCCACGCTGGACAAACTTATCAGTCAGGTAAAGCAGTTTGTCATGGCCCAGACCGATGATCATATCATTCTGGGCCTGCTCATGCTTAGATAACGCATTCTTTTTCTGATCATGCCGCGTGATCAAAAACTGGATAAATGCAAAAAGTGCATTTGATCCGATCACTGCGGCAATAACCTGTGATGTATCCAAGTCCATCATCCCCTCTCTTATTCCGGCATCCAAACTATGTGCTTGCTATACCGTGTCACCCCGATATTGTACCGTGGCCGCTCCTCATCAAACGCCCGGTACCTGATCCAGTCATCCAGGATGATACCTGCCAGACTCACCGGCATCCACAGCACTGTGTACTGCGGACAGATCTGGCCCAGGACATTGCCAGGCATCCCGCTATAATCCCACACGCCCCAGCCAAGCCACAGATTGACGATGCAACCAGTCAAAAACTCCAGGGCCGTAATGCCAACCGTACCGATCCACACCTGCTGCCATAACGGCGTATCCCAATAAAGCACCTCATTGATCAGTCCAAGCATGACAAAACACAGGCCGCCCAGGATAAACATAGTCCAGTGGCTCCAGCCCCGCCAGATCAGCTCGATCAGCACATAAAGCGCACCGCCAATGTCAAACAAAAAGCTGTATTTGCAAAACAGTTTAAGCATCCGCATCATCTCCCGCCAGACTCGCAATCTCTAAAAGATATGCTTTGAGGACCTCCGACTGGTACTGCTCCGGCACATCCACACCGTAATAGATCTGCTGCAGCTCATCAGCTGTCTCGCATCCGGCTACCCACATGTTAAGCGCGTTGCAGTAGGTGGTATGGTAGCTGACATGCTGCATGGCAGCCGCGATGATGGTCTGCATGTCTGTCGCACTGTAATACCGACACGGCTTGCCGTCAGAGTGATACTCCAACTGCTCGGCTCCGGTCGCAAGCTGGGCCTGCTTACCAAAGAGGTTAAGCTGATCATGCTCAGTCAGCGCAAAATGCTCTATGGCACCGTCTACCAGTGTCACGCTAACACCTGCATAAATGATCTGCTCACAGGCCTGACTGATCTCCTGCTTTTTTGCCGCCTTGTATTCTTCCAAAGTTTCTGGCTTCTTTTCTTCCGGTGCAACTACGTTCACACGTTCTATCAGATTCTGCATTTCTTTCTGTAAGCGACCAATATCGCTGTCAGGCAAGTATGTAAATACAGGTTGCGGATTTTTAGGATCCGTCACATCAATCCGCTCCAGCACTCCACCCTCCGGGATATCCACAAACATACTTGTCAGTCCTTGCGGTACCTCTTCCTCTCCATAAGCAATTGACCAAATACGACCAGTCGAATCGTAAATAACTAAAGCTTTCATCAGTTTTGTCCTTTCTCGAATTTTAATAATATCCGCCTACAAAATAGGAATATTTTCCAGCGGTAGGAACTGGCAAATAAATATAGTTTCCAGACTTCAAGCTTTCAACTTTATAATAATGATATGGGCTTGCGTTTAATCTGCACATGCCATAATCCATTATCAAATAATAAGCGCCGTTACCATAAGCCGCCACAAACTTCGGTGTAAAATTACATGCAATCTGTAGATACTGGTAGTAGTCTGTTCCACCCCCATGCGCTGCGAATCCTCTTGAGCCAGACGTACTTGCGTCTCCGGACACAGCCTTGTAATATGAACTACGAGCATTGATAACAATATTACCCGTCATAAGTTTTCCGTTGCAGGATATTGTCTGCTGCGATGTAGACGGAGTATAAGTCCCTCCGGCCATCGTAGCCTGCGAATTTTTCACCTTTCCAGATCCGTTATGGTATCCGGCAGGGATGGTAACAGATCCGTTGGTGCCACAAGTGCCATTCCATGCTCCGCGGTTTGTCATTGTTCCCGTTGCTTTGCTTTTTGGATTGGTGCTGTAAAAAGTTCTCCCGCTCAGGACATCCCCAGCGCCTGCATTGCCGCTTAAAGTCAGTGTTCCAGTAAGCGGTTCTCCGTCCTTATCCACAATCACTTTTCCGGAAAGCACGTCATCAGCCGCTGCTGTCACAACATCTAAATCTGCCCCACCTCCACCGCCGCCTGGAATCCATATTTTCCCCATGCGTTTACACCCCCTTCAGGCCGACTGTAATATCCGTTGTCGGCTTTTTGTAAACCTTAAACGTCACGCTGCCATCCGCGGTTATGCCGGTTCCAGATGCCAGGATTCCAAAGGCCTTGCTGTAGGCTTTCTGGGCCGCCAGGTCTGCACCATCTTCCAGGGCACTTACCAGTATTGGATTATCCTCGGCTGTGACACCATCAACCGTCACTGTCTGCTCATACGGTGCCGTATCGCCAGTCCAATCCGATGCCAGAAGAGTCACTTTTACTATTCTTACACTTTTTTTAATATCGGCAAAAAACTTCCGTGTCTTGCCTAAAAACACCTTTGTGCTGTCACCTGCTGCAGGCATCGGATACTCTGCAGTAGATTCCTCTGCGGATGCGATCACGGTGTCAGAGATATCCCCGCCATTTCCATTTACTTTTTTCTGTTCCAGCTCCAGGATGTCCTGCGTGGTTGCGGTACCTGCAGTATTAATCACGAGTGAGATCTGTGCTGCCTGCGATACCGTCAGCTGCACATTGTAGATAAACGATGATGGCGCCACTCCGTCATATGCTGGCATCTGATCTGGCGTGATTGCCTGGCAGACTGCAAATAAGATTTCATTCTCTCCATCCGTAGCATACACACCCACATTCTGGATCAGATACGCCTCGTTGATCTGTTCATTCCCAAACAGTGACCGCACGCTGATGAGAGTATCATTGGTAATCTGGACATTGGACGGAATTACGGTCTGCCTGATTTCCTGTAGATCTGTCAGCTTAGTCAGATCTGTGCCGTCAGGATAAACATACGTTGATGTTTTCGCATGAGAAAACTGCATGCTGACTTCACCGGCCACCGCCCGCGCCCGAAGTGCTTCGCCTGCATCTGTGATTATTGCTTTTTTATATACGCCCATAAGGTCCTCCTTAAATTGTCTGTACAAAAGTGCCCGACATGATTCCGGCTGCCGTTAAAGCTCCGGAGATGTAATTGTTTACCTGCTGATTGGCGATAATCTTTATGTGTGCCGGCACAATATCCCACAAAAGATCGTATAGAAGATCTACTGCCCCATATCTGGATGATGTAACCGATATGGTAATCGTGCATTCTTCTGGACTGACCTGCATGGTATAATCACTGCCAAAAAGTTCCTGAAGCCGATCACGAAGAAATCCAATAGAGAACGGCACAATTGTATTGTATTTTGATAACAGCCGCTGTCGACGATACTCAATCGTCTCTCCGGGCTTAGCCACGATAGAAAACTGTTTTTCCATCAGTGAAATAGATTTCTCATCGGCAGTCTGAATATAGAAATTATTACGGAGCTTTTGGATATCATTCTCCAGATTATCCAGTTCTACGCCATCCGTTCTCATAAGTTCCTTGAACTCCAACACCGGCCGGAAATACTCCGGCAATATCATCATCAAATCAACCATTGATTGTTACCACCCCCAGGGAAGGAATCTGCTGAAGCTCTGCAGTCTCTGTGAGAATCAGATCTCCAGATTCTCCGTTGATCAGAACATTGGTCACATTGATAATGTTGGGAATTTCCAGAATGGCAGCAACAATTCTGGAAGAATACACCGCCACCACATACGTTATCCGCTGACTTTTAATTGCACTGCCCCAACTCCCACAAACTGATTTCAAATAATCCTGAATTTTCTGCTCAATCTGTTCCTGGTAGGTCCCGCCTGTACGGTTGCAGCGAACTGCACCGTGGCAGAAATGTTCAATACAAGGTTAGTGGCTGTGGTTATAGTCACGGCTGCGCCGATCGGGGCAATGCCGTATCCGTTTGCGGATGCGGAAGATCCGCTTTCCTCTGTCGGACATATCGTTGCCTGTACCTGCTTTACAAGGCCAGACTCTGCCGGTGTCAGTTCACTGTCCAGAATGCTGCACAACACTGTACCACCGCCTTTCCACGCAGGATAAACCTGCACAGCCCCGACTCCATCAATGGCAAGGAGCGCATTCCGATATGCCGCGATGTTACCGCCAAACGCAGCCACATCAAAGGTTTCAAAAAAACGAGCCCGCAAGGACTCATCTGTTTCGTCCGCAGTTCCAGGTATAAGAATTTCCCCGATCACCGCGCTTTTGATACCAGTTCCAGGTGTCACAGGAAGAATACTTCCGGAATAGGCGTTTCCAATCAGGCCAGGCTTACAACAAATAAGCTCATATGTATAAGCGCCATCTGATGCTTCTATCTGATCTCCTACCTCAAAAAGCACAGAATTGGCTCCATTGATGGTCTTAAAAACAGTTCCTTCCGGAACTTCAATATCAAAGATTCCTTTCCGATGCGCTGAGGTTGCCAGTTTTCTGCTCACACCGCGCTCCGCAACGATGTTGTCCAGATACTCCCCTACGGCACTACCGGCATAAGCATTTTCCTGCACCTGCGCCAGTAACATGTAAATCCCCTCCAGATACCAGGCCACAGGTCCAAGCGCAGTCTGGATTATACTGCCCTGGCGCTTGTCGATCGTATCCGGAACCCTGCTAAGTAATTCTGCTTCTATTTTCTTCTGCGTATATTTTGCGTCATTGAAATCAATCACAGCGCCACCTCCTTGTTTACCGTTCCGAAAACAGTCACTACTTCAAAACTGACTGCAAGAACTCCACCGCCCCTGTCTTGAAAAGACCAGTTATCCACGGATATAATCCTGCTATCAACAGAAAAAGCCTCCTCAACTCTGCGAGGAAGCTCACTTGTTATGTATGCGTATTCTTCGCCAGGAAGATCTTCCAGCTCTGTTCCGAAGTTACTGTCATAAATCTGCCACCGGAAACGCTCATTCTGTAATATGATATCCACAGCCTGCCGCATCGCTTCCAGGCCATCATTCAAGCCAGCGATCTGTTTGGAGTTCCAGTCAATCAAAAACGTATTCGTGGGCTGTTCCACTACTGATAATTCTACATCCAGGCCCACGCCCTCCGGTAATGTTGCCATAATGCCTCCTTACTGTACTTTTGACAGTACGATGTACCGCTGACCGCGCTGCACGCGAAGCATCACCACGCGGTCTCCGGCGGCAAGCCCAGGATTGATAACAACGGTGCCGCCGCTTCCGCCCTGAACCTTGGCCGATCTCGCTACCACAGAATCTGTCAGAATCAATCCTGCTTCCGGTTTTGGCTCCGCTGTATTATCCACCAGAATAGAAAGCGGTCCGACTGATACTACCGTGCCGAACGCCAGCTCCGTCGGTTTCATGGCCTGCTGATTCTCCTGCATGATTTGCTGCAGTACTCCTAATAAATCAGACAACTGACATCCCTCCCAACTGACTAAAATCTTTGACTTCGATGCTCATGGTGTGCCCGCCGCCATCAAATGTATGCGTGACCTTTTCTGTCAGCATCAGGCGTACCATGGACAGTTCCCTGATTGCTCCGATTTTCACCGGAATGATCATGCCCGCACGCAGTCCCGGAATCCCCATAGCATCAATTGTGATGGTCTGCAGTACACGATTGTAATACTGCAGATACTGTTTGCACATTTCATCAATCTGGGCCTCGTTCAGATTTTCATCCACCTCATCATAATACTGTAAAAGTCCCCAGGACTTGATTGTGTCGGTATCCTCATGCACGTAGGCATCCGTCCGGCCTGATTCTTTATTTTTCCGCACCAGCTTGATCCGGTTATAGGTATCGCTGTCAATGTCCCGCTTGTAGGTGTAATCCGTGACCAGGCTTTTGTCCCCGATCATGGTCTGGATATACATATTTTTTGCTTCCCTGAGAGACAATTTTCCGCAGTCGTCGTAAAAATTATAAATCTTACCTGTCTGCACAATCGTCTGGGACAAGGCATCGAAAATAATATCCATGCAGGTTTCATTTTCTTTATCCAAATACGGAAAAACATATCCTGGATTTTCCATATCTCCCACAGCAAGGCCAAAATCTGCGGCAATGCGCTGAATGATCTGCGGCAAGCTCATATTCTGGAATAAATAGCTTGCGCTGGCTTTCAGATAGCGGATCTGGTCCCTGGCTGTATAGGATACCTCACCGTCCCGGTTCCGCTCAGCGGTAAACACATAGCCTTTAAACATTTTTATTCCATCTGCCGAAAACTCCACAGAGCTCCCTTCCGCGATTGCAATCCCAGATTCTTCCAGAAGCGTGAACGCAAGAGAAGCCGGTGCATCAAACCGCTGGGTGGACAGCTCAATTTTGGTGACTACTTCCGAATAATCCACAATGGCCGTCTGGGTTGCGCCGCCTGGGGCACTGCTGACTGTCTGAACCGTTAATGATATATTATCGATCATGATCTCACCCCGTTATCTGCAGCTGACTCTCCGCCACCCAGCCGTATGATCCTACATGAACCGGATAGGCCGCGCCTGAAACAATCCGTGTCACAGTTGTACTCAGATTGTTTGCTGTACCGTGCGGCTTGCTTCCGGTGCTGTCATAACAGTATTCCCCATTTACAACCACGGACGCTCCTACCCGCAGCACTGGCGTCTCCACCGCTCGGTTAGTACCTGTATCCGCAGAAGCCTGTACGGTTGGAGTATCCTGTGTGGCTGGCTGCGTCACAATGCTGACAGTCTGAGGAGAAAAGTTCCGGTATTCCTTCAGGGTAATGGAATAATAGATATCTCCCGGCTCCCCGCCTTTGTCTTTGGTCTTAAACTCATCAATGGTGCAGCGCATATTGGTATCATACAGGCCGGATCGGCTGATAATGAGCCGCCCCTTCTGCTTATTTTTCATTGCTTTTTCGATCTGCTTCACATACTCCCCAGGCTTCCGGCTCTGCGTATTGACATACGGTGCGGAACGGTCTCCCGGAAAGAAAGATTCCCATGAAACCTCCTTCAGACCTGGCCGGCGCTGCACTGTAACCTTGCCGACGCCCAAAACATCATACTCTTTATCGTTGCTCGGATATTTGATCTCGATCGTTTCCGGATTCACCGGGATCTTCAACTTTTTGCCAAAGCGCAGATAAATTGCTGTTGTGTTTTCCATAGCCGCCTCCTCATCCGTGAGATACCGCAGTTCCCGCCGCACTCTGTTCGATCAGAAGCGCGCGGAGCTTGTCCGCAATATCCTGTGCGGTCAGATTCTTTGCTTCGCTTTCCGGAATTGATACCTCGATATGGGGAGCCAGCGTTTTCAGTTCAATCTGGTTCATATAACGCCGCTCAGCCAGATTCCGGTAAAGTTTCAGATCCTCATCTGACAATTTCACATCGTTATCAATCTTTCCAACACTGCCAACCTTTCCGACATTTCCAATATCACCAAGGCCGCCAGCACCATCACCCAAATTCAGATTCCCGAAACTTCCGGCAAGATCCGAAACATTCAGGCTCAGGTTATCCAGTTTAGAACCAAGGCCAGCGCCGTAGCTGCCCCACTGCTTCATGGTCGTCCCAACATCCAGGTTGGCCATACGCTTGATCTGGACCGCATTTTCTCCAAAGGTACTGTCAACCCAGGATGATAAATCATTACGGAAGCCATTTATCGCACCAGAAATATTGGATCCCAGAAGAGCATCGATGGCACTCGCTGCAGTCTGGACCATTCCAAGGATCGTGTCCAAAAGTCCTGAAAACAGATGTGCAATCGCGGCCACAGGATCATTAAATACATTTGCAAAAAATTCTGCGAATGTTGCAATAATATTCCACAGAGATGCAAATACGTTGTAACCAACAGCATAGATAAAGCCGAACACGCCACCGACAACGCCGCCAATTTCCTGCATACCTGCACCATACTGCTGCGCCGCAATCAAGGCACTGGCAAGCAACGCAACTCCGAGAATTATGTACCAGTTTGCCAATGCCCATGATGCAGCCTTAGCCAGGTTTCCTGCGATTGTAGCAGCCGCTTCTGCTGTTGATGCAGCTTTCATTACTGCAATTCCCGCTGCAATCGCCAATAATATCGGAATAATGAAATCCATATTATCATGCACCCACAACGCTCCCCGGCCAATCGCCGACAACGCATCGACACCAGCAGACGCAAGCATGGAGAAAAGCTGGATTCCTTCACCAATGATTTCCTGGCCACGGTCCGTATTCAAAAACTCATTCCACTGTGCCGCCATGTTCTGAACACCGTGCTGCACGATGTTCTTTCCCATAGTCATGGCATCGGACAGCGTCATGGGGATAGATTCAAACTTTGCGTTTGTCTGATCAGCCATGTCCAGCAGAGCATTTTTTACCACCTGCGCCGTGACCTTGCCATCCTCAGCATATTTCTTGATGGATCCGGATGCCCAGCCCATGCTCTCCTCAATGGCTCTGGCAATTCCCGGTGCGGCTGCCAGAATCGAGTTCAAATCCTGACCGCGAAGTACACCTGCTGCCATTGCCTGTGTAAGCTGCACCATGGCGTTGTTCTGCTCCTGCGCCGAAGCGCCGCCGATTTTAAACTGCTTGTTGACCTGTTCGGTAAAGGCAATCAGCTCCTGGTTGGAAGAAAACGCATTTTTCGCATTCAGGCCCATCTTGCTGACGGCATCCGCAGTATCAAAATACGATGACTTGGCCCGCAAAGCAGACTGATAGATCAGCTCATTCAGCTGTGCCGTTGTCTGCTGGCCGTCGTTGATCAGATTCATACGGGCATTGACCTGTGCCTGCGCATCAGAAAAACCGAGAAAAGATTTTGCCAGGGCAAGTGCGCCACTTGCTGCCGCAATCTTCTTAATTGTTCCAAGCAGTTTTTTGGCGGCATTGTCTGTTTTCTCGGTTTCTTCTTTGTGCCTTTGCTGATTCTCAACGATCTGCTCCAGAAGTTGGTTCGTCTGCGCAGCCTGATCACCTAAACCGCGGATTGCTCCAATGGTTGCCCCTGCTGATTTTCCCAATGCATGGGTAAGGCTCTTGTCCAAGGCCGTGGTAGTTGCTACGGCTCGATTTCCAAGATCAATGAAGGTATTGAAAGAGGATGAAAACTGGTCTGTCAGAAGCAAGGTTTCATTAATCACACCCATTTACACCGCACCTCCCTTTCTCATTGCCTCCAGTTCTTTTGATTCTTTTGTTATTAGCGCCGACATCAACAACCGTTCCCGGAGTGGAAGGTTCATAACCTCATGTGGGAAAATACCGTGGTCGCACAGCATTCTCTGCATCAGCTGCACATCCAGGGTATTTTCCGCAATCAGTTTTTTGCTTCTTCCTCGATATCTTCCAGATCTTCATCATTGTCAACGATGTCATTGAGCTCCCTGATTTTACGCACCAGGAGATTGTACTCCCCCATGGTCAGCATACGGCCTGGAACTTCCAGCGGATCCACAGTCTTATAATAAGCACACAATTCTGCATTCTTAAAATTGGGCTGCACCACACAAGCCCCTACCAGAAGCTTTCCATACAGTTCCGTATCCAGTTCCTGAACCGCACGGCCATTGGAGCGATTTTTCTTCGTAGCCTGCTTCAATAACCGGTTGTTGGTTGCCTGATCGATCACACGGATCACGAACGGAACCGGTTTTCCATTCTCATCTACTGCTCTCTTGGTAATCACAACCTCTTTGGTCTCATCCATGACCGGTGGTAATAAAAATGCTTTAATATCTGCCATAATTTTCATTCTCCTTTCTTACGCTCCCAGCTGTTCCGGATCGTGGAACCAGTTCAGCACCTCAATATTTGTGTAGGAAAAGCCAACTTCCATATCCAGTGCACTTGATTCTACATCTAACTTCTGGACAGGTAATTTACTAAGTTTCACATTGTAATACACCACGGTCTGCGTCCCGACTGTAGTGGATGGATCATCATTCTCGATCTGCATAGTAAAGTACGGCAACTTTCCAGTCTTCAGATATTCATCCAGAAGCTTCAAAAAATATGGTGATCCATAATATAAAGTCATAGTTCCGGTAAGCTTCACCCCGGTCGTTTTTGTCTGCACCAGAGTAGTTCCAACTACCTTGAAATCCTCTTCCTGAAATTCTGCATCTGACTGGAATTTTTTCATTCCAAACATCTGATGATTTTCGCCGTTAATCTTAAGAAATCCACTTCCGGATTTACCATTCAACGCATCGCGCTCAAGTAAAAAACTCATATCCAGCCTCCTTATTCAGTGGTTGCGCTGCTTCTTGTTACCGGAACAGTCATATAAATTTTCTCAATGCTGTCCACTGGCTGGATGTACGCCGTAACTGTAATGGCATCTGTAGCGTTTCCCTCAGCTACAGTAACATCATCCGCAACAAAATTTTTAATGCCATTATTTGCCTGCAGCTCATTGAGATATCCGATGATCCAGCCTTTAAATAAATCGCGTCCGGATTTATTGTTGTTCATACCGCCACCGATATAATTTTCCGCGCACTCCTTATAAACATCATTACAGTACTGATTCAATACACGCATAACACGGTTTTTGGAAAACTCCTTCTGCTTCGTGGTTGTATATGAAGTCAGCGTGTTGATATCCGTGCAGACCTTCACTTTATCAAATTCCTCAATAAACACGATCTGTCCGGCCTGAATTGCCGCGTTTACCTTCGATGAGGTCAGCTTCGGCTCCGCTTCAATTGCATCTGGGTACCGCGCATAGGTCAGGGACTGGTTGTACTTTGCCCCTGCTTCTGCCCCGCCCAGCCACCAGGTAGCCTGCTGTGCCGTGATTACAGTTCCATCTGACAGCTTTACGCCATTGCCGACAGAGATAACCCATTCACTGTCACAGGTTGCCGCATCGGCCATCACAGCCTGACACTTCCTGCCAACATCATTGGACAGGCGTTTTACGAAAGCCGCATAAGACTGTTTCACGACCGCCTCAGCTCCGTCATAGATCACGATATCAAACCGGTACGGCTCCAAGGCAGTCAGAAACTTTGAATAATCCGCCGTGGCTACGGTAGGATCAACGCCGCCAATTAAAGCTTCGCCTGCTGATGCAGTCAAATCTCCGGTACCGCTAAATTCTACCCAGTCATTTTTTACCAGGTCTGCCACCGTCTTTGCATTCTGCTCATCCACCACGCTGCCATCGATCACCGTAGACACAGAAAAAGTATCTTCCGCATCCGGATCCGCGGAAACTACCATTGTAATGTCATTGCCGCGCACACCGGTATAAAGCGCAGTAGCTGTCAGATTTCCGACCGTAGCCGCTGCCTTCGCGCCTCCGGTTCCAGCCGGACGGTAAAGCAGAATCTTTGCCGGACCGTAAACAGAAGTGCTGCCCTTCATCATTTCGCGTAAAAACAGCGCTTTATCGGATGTGATATCATAGCCGATATACGGTGTCACATCATCACCAGGAATGATTGTCTGAATCACTCCAACCGGTCCCCAGGAAAGCGGTTCCGCGATTGCGACGATTCCCTTATCTCCCACATTCACCGCGGTGCTTGCCTGCGACAGAGTGTTGATATAGGTTCCCGGCTGGATTTTGTTCTGACTTGACCATATTCCTCCTGCCATGTCTTAATTTCCTCCCTTCAGATATTTGTCCAGAAGCTTCTTTGCTCCGGGAATAGAATAAGCCGGCTCCACCAGGATTGCCCTGGCAAAATCCGGCTGATATCCGGCCAACTGTTTACTCTTTAAAAGTTTCTCGGTCGGATACATAACTTCATTCTGTTGCGACATCGCAACGCTTCTTTTAGTCTTTGACTCCGGCATAATTTCCCTCCATTTTCCGCATTTTGGTTTCATCTTCCGGGAGGCTCACGCGCTGCCGGATGTGAAACTGATAATGCAGTTCATCATCTTCCTCGTTCCATTGCCGCTCCTCCGTGCGGATCAGCGCTGTATTCCCGTCTGCATCCGTGTAAGGAAACAGTTCCAGCTTCTCATCCAGAAACTCTGCCACCTCGTAAATCTGGACATTCCTGGAAGCAATATTGCGCTGCTGCACAAACACAATATCCAGTCCCAGATCCCTCAGCATCCGGTTGCCAATATGCGGCTCTACCGTGACAGGCGTGGTGAAGAAAATGAAAAAGCAGGGAAACTCTGTCCCCTGCTGGTTTGGACTGGTGTACACCGGGCAATCTGGATACTGGCCTTTCAGCACCCCCGCCAGGCTGTCCAATAAACTCTCAATAGTAAAGGTCACTGAAACGCCTCCTTTACTCTCTTTTCCAGTTCTGACCGGACCACAGAACGATACTTTCCGATACCTTTCTGTTTCATATAAAGCCCTTTCACATATGGCGTTTTGGTTCCGACTACCAGGCCGCCGTCCACGCCGTCCGGTGCCAGTTCCAACCGACCGCCATTTACAATCAGTCCCGGAACAAAATGCTTGTCTACGCGGTGCCCATCATTCACATAGGATGCGTACTGCATCTGGTTGGCCAGCGTTGTCCGAACACTGCCTCCGGAATAAACCGGACTGGTCATACTGTCAATAGACCAGTGCTGCGCCAGATCTCCGCTTCTCATATTCGTGCCGGCAATGGCAGCGCCGCCGTTAGGTGGAGTGCTTTCCGTTGCCACACGCACCGCTTCGATGGTCGCCCCCTCTGCCACCTCCACCATGATTTTCGGTACATTCTGCCCGGCCTTTCGGAGTTCTTCCAGACGTTTCCGCATCTGGCTTCCAAAACTCGACATGCCTGCATCACCTCCCAGATCCGATGAGATTGTCCCGCAACAGCCCAATTTCCTTGTGCTGCAACTGTGTCAGCACTCCGCCAACCGGATCAAAATAGCCCTGTGGGGTTCCGGCAAAATACCGCTCCGGCTTTCCCTGCATACCAAGTCCGCCACCGCGGGTCACTTCCAGTTCATCCCCTGGCTGAATATCCAAAAACAAATCACAGGCCATTTTCTCAGTTGACCGCTCAGCCGCCGCTGTGCCAGTCATGGCCGGGCCATCACGTTTGCTACTATACACGCGGCATGGTATTGGTGCTGTGTTGATTTTCTTTCGGGCCTGTGAAGAAATATTCCCCTTCTGCTCCGTTACCACGCGGTAAATATCGACTGTATCCGTATACCATCCCGCAAAAATCGGATTATCAAATAACATACATACCTCCCATTCCGACCAATCTCGCCATCGTGACAAGCTGCTGTCCATACTGTGTTGCGTTCCATGCTCCCCACTTCTCAGTCCCGGCAGTGATGGCGCTGTTATCATAACTGATGGTGGTGTCCCCCATCGTCGCCGACTTGACTGCGCCGGTCTGCTGTGCTCTTGCTGCTGCCTGCGCCGCCGATGCAGATGCCTGAGCATAGGTCTGCAGATACAGTGCCGAGAAGTGCGCCGTGTAAAGTCCGGCGGCATAACGCCACATGCTCCCCCACCTGGAGGGAAGCACGCTGTTGTTTGCCTGGGAAATAAACTGGTCCAGGATTTTCTCCGGCACCAGGCTGTTCTTTTCTGCATCCAGAAACTGCGGAAAATCTTCCTGGAATATGGCGGCTGTGTAGCTTCCTGCCTCTCCGTCTCCCGGCACATTAGCCGCCGCGGCCTTTGCCGCCATGAAAGCCTCATTCATCTGCCACATGCCGCCACCTCCCTACTTTTCTGCGCTTTTTCTACTTTTCTTTCCTGCTGCAGTATCCTGATTCTCTGAATCCGTTTCCGGCACGTCTTCCGCAGGTTTCTGGGTATCCGGTCGGATATCAGTTGCCGCTGCCTTTTCTTCAGCTACTTCGTCAGCCGCCTCCAGCTGGTTGTCTTTCTTTCCGACAGGAGTCGAGATCATACCGGAACAGATCGCAGCCTGGACCATCCAGTGTGCCGCAATATCATCCGGAATTTCCCCGATGTAGTCTTTCGGAATCCGGTACGGTGCCCGGCCAGGAATCTGAATCAGAAAATTACGCTTTGAAACAATAAACATCTCCAGCCCTCCTTAAATGCCGTCTACATACAGCATGGTGTTGTCGTAAAAGGTTTCTGTCTCTGACAGGTTTGCCGCATATGCCGTATCAAAGCAAAAATGTGCAGTGTTCGGCCCAGTCATGGCACGGGTCAGCGGAGCGAGTTCATCCATAGCAAGATAACGCTCTTTGTTACAGTAAACAACCATACGGTCCTTGCTGGATCCACCAGCACCCTTGCACCATCTGCAACCGCCAATGAAGAGATCGCTACCATTCTGGGCGGCTACATTGTTATCCAGCAGGAATTTCAGGATAGTTTTTTCTGCCTGATCGCTAACTTTGGTTGTTGCCAGATAGTTGTACTGCTCGTATGGCATCAGGATATGGTTGGGAATCGCATCGTTGTCGTATTCAGATGCCGCCCATGCAAGAAGGATTGCATTGTTGACATCTGCCAGGATCTGGTCCGGGGTCTTGCTTGCGAAGGTGGTGCCGCTGTCCGCTCCAGTTGATGCCGCATTGGTTACAGTCACATCCGCATTATTGATAATACCGGTAGTGCCCAGGCGCTGGAATCCTACATAGGTGTTCTCATCCATGTGCTTATCATAAGTCAGGCGGACACCGTCTTTTACCAGGCTATCCAGGTTACGGCCGGTCATATTGCCGCGCTGCATGTCGGCCCACATCACGCGGGAGCCAAGGGCAACCATATGGGTCTTATAGGTGCCCTTATCAAAGTTTGCCTGTACCATTGGGATACCATTTGCACCGCCTGCGTGAGCCAGGTTATCGCCAGATCCACCAGCAATGCCATAGCCAACCTGCATAGCAGATACAGTTTCAGCCCAGCCGCCGCCAACACGGACCGGAATATCACGGGCATAAGTAAAACTGGTCAGCGGAGTGCGGACCATCATATCTCTCTTTTCAAGTTCTGAGGTCAGAAAAGCCTGACCGGAAGCAATGCCAGCTGCATCCATCGTAAATCTGCCGGCATTACCGCCTGCTGCGGCACTTGCTCCAGAAGCGGTAAAAGTGCCTAAATCCATTGTACCTACATTTTTAAAAGCCATGTCGTTCCTCCTTCTTAAACATTGATCATGGTGAGAATACTCAGCTCGGCAACACCGTTCGCATCTGCGGATCCTCTCCATTTTGCATTGGTCAGCTTCACGCTGTTGGTGCTGTCTTCCACGGCCTCAAAGCCGCCAACAGCCGCATTCGGGTAAGACTCATTGGCCTTAACACGAACATAAACATCGCCGCCAAATGTCGGTGCGCCATTCCGGCACAGCACATTAATGCGGCCCCTCTTAAACACAGACACCATCTCACCCGGATGATATGCACCGGTACCCTGATCTAAATAATTGGTTGCGCCTTTGATTTCTCTGGCAGCAACACCGACAAACTGCTCAGCCGTGGTCGTATCACTGACCGAGACAACCTCACCATTTGTGCCATATACCAACGCCTGTCCGAAGATCACATCTGTACTTCCAGAAAGCGGATGAGCATCCACTACCATATCAGGCTGTCTTGAATAGCTGCCCGCAAAGCCAAACGGCATAGTTTTTCCAATTACCTGTCCTTTCATAATCACTTACCTCCATTCTCCGCTTTCTTGTGCGGGTTCATATTGTCATAAGCTGCCTGCAGCGCTGCTTCGTCCATAGATGACTTGCTGTCTGCAGTTTTCTGGGCGTTCTTCTGGACGGTTTTCATGAGCTTGGAAAGATCATTCTCTCCATTACCAGAGCCCATTACAGCGCCGATCAGCGCGTCCGTCACAGCCTTGCGCTGCTTCGGATCTGAGATAGCTGCTACAGCCGGTCTTGCGGCTTTCAGAATAGCCGCCGCCATTGCCTGGTCCATAGAACCGTTATTGTCGGTGTCCATTTCCTCTGCAGGCACCACTTTAGCTTCCTCTGATGCCCCTTCATCCCCTGCCTTCTTTTCTTCCGATCCTTCCAGCTTCTTGATTGCGGCATCCATAGGATCTTCCTCGCCGCCCTCATCCGCACTTTTCTGATCCACAACAGCCAGAAGACGGTCGATTTTCTTGTCCAGCGCATCAAAAAATGCAGCATCCTTTACTGCTGGCTTTTCTTCATCCTTCTTTTCCTCAGATGTCTGACCGCCAGCATTTTCATCCTCATCCAGAGCTGCTGCGGCATCCATGGCCATCTGCTCAATTTCCTCCGGGCTTTTGCCACTTACGGCCTGGCCGAAGAGATTAAAAAATAATCCGTGTTTCTTCATGGTCTTCCTTTCCGGCCGCTTCCCGGCCTTTTCTTTGTTGATTGTATCTGAATCTAAAATTGCAGCACGCTTCCCGGCTCTTCCCCGTTCCACTACCGCAATGTGATTCCCTCTTATATTTTTCTGGCTATAAGTGTCATCTGCGTTGTGAACGTATTCGCACTCATAGCCGCAGGAGATTTCCCGCTTTCCTCTCTGGATCGCATCAATCAGCCCCCGGTCCTGCACATGCAGATCTGCAACAACATAATCCTGCCACTCTCCTGCACCGCGCCGGACATTCTCCGCATGGCCTTTCAAGTACATGGTCACGGTATCGGGCGTGAGCAGCTCCGGAGGGTGGTCATCCGTCACCGGCTTGCCCTCGAAACTGGCAAGGGCTGTTTCAGAAAACACTTCTTCCGGAGATCTTCGAACCGTGAAAACCCGCTCTGCATTCGCGCCAGTCAATCCGATCTCCCGGCCCAGATACTGCTGGTCTCCAATCCGGGCAATCGGAACATTTTTGCAAATCAAAAAGCCCTCTCCAGTCTCAATCTGGTTAGGGCTTATCGTGTAACCATAATATGCAAGCATTTATAGGCGCCTCCTTCCTGTTGCGATGTCGCAACACTTAAAAATTGGTATAAAAATACCACCAATCATTGCGACCGGTGGTATTATCCCTGACTGTAAGGACATTTTGAACAAATCACTCTCGCCTGTTCAATATCCTCAATTTCTTTTAATTCTTTTGTTGATGACACTTTAAAAAAACGGTTCAGACACATCATTGAATCATAACATAAATCTGCACATATCACTTTCTTGTATGCTGGACAATAATGATCCGCTTCATAATCCAAATCATAAGCCATTTTTTCGTATCACCTCCAAAATTGTATCTGTACTCTCATCAAAATCCGTCTTATTCCAGGCAGTTTTGTAAATCCAATCATCACCGTTTTTCGTAATCACACACACACCCGAAGAACTGTAAAATACCTGACGTTTTCCGCCCCATTGTGAAAACATACAATGGGCGTTATTCATATAACCACGAATATCATCATCTGTAATCTGGCGTTCCATCATTCTGTGCATAATATGATACGGATCGCGCTTTCCTTCCGGCAAAATAAATGCCTGTTTCTTTTGTGGCGGCAACGGATCTCCTATGTTATGCATCCCGAGCTTTTTGAGATCACACCCAACATTGTAATATTTCTTGTTACTGGATGGATATTTCTCTAAATACTCTTTAAGCCCTTTTGCATACTCCCACTTCTCAGGATCATTATACTTCAGATCCCGGAACTTAGCAAAGTCTTTCGGAATATCTTTTCCCAATATAGCCCGGTATTCTTTGTGCTGCTTCATATCCCGGTACAGTTGATGCCGTTTCCGCTGTTTCTCCCGGTAGGCTTCGACCTGTTTTTTGGTTCGAGGGTCCCGGCTGAGCGGATTCTTTTCGATACTGGAAAAGTCCTTATCCTTCTGGATCCGCTCCGCACTCTTGCCAATCGTGGTGTACCTTACCAGGGCGTGCAGACAGTTCGGATGGATGTTCAGATATGTATTGGTCAGATCGTTGCTTCCCGCCGGGTCGATCTTTCCAAATGCCACCGTCAAAGGCGGATAATCCGGATTAGTTCCGCTCTTGGAGTATACACGTCCTTCCAATGGAGCGCAGACCGGACAGGTGCTCCCGATTTTTACGATCTGCCACAGATCATAGTCATCGGCAGTAAGCAGCGCCGCCACCTGTGCCTGGCGGGCAGTGGTACGGACAGCCATGTTTCCATAATCCTGCATGGACCATTTTCGACCACGCTTGTCAACGAATACAGGAATGCCCTGATTCTCCATTTCCTGGACAAAGGCTTTGCTCCCGGTAATCCACGGCTTCCCCTCTGCTTCTTTTTTCAGCACCGCCTTCAGTGCCTCTTTCCGAAATGGATCATCTTCCAGTCGGGCAATGGTAAACACCTTCTGAGCACTCTCATAGGCGCCTGCGGCAGCTTCTCCTATCTCTCCCAGCAGATTGTTGGATAACTGCTCTGCAATGGATAGTTGAGCCGCTGACAGGCTCCCTCCGGTAATGCTCCTGGCATTTGTGTAGCCTGCCGCATCTTTTTCTGAATGATAGAAGATCTTTTCAATCATCTTCGGCACATAGTTCCAGGATTCATCTACCAGCTCTTGCAGGATCTTCTGAATCCGTTCCAAGGCTGCCACCTCAGCATAATCCACATAACCAGATGCACGCTTGCGCTTGATTTCGTTGATGATGTCCCGCTCTGCTCTCAGAAACAGCAGCCGCATGTAACTGGTAACATCCGTATTATCCGGCGGCCTGATTAATGTCGGCATGGATCATCACTCCTCTTCGTCATCTGATCCCGCCTGAAACTGTGACGGCATCATAAGCCCGGCCATAGGGTCCTGCATGGCCTTGGCATCGCTGTAGTTTTTTCCTTTTCCTGCCTCGATGCTCTCATCCGTAATATGACTGTAAAGCCCGGTTTCATCTGCCATGCTGCGGAGTTCTTTCAGTGCCGTAGCTGCGTCAATCAGATCATTCTGGTAGGCAGCCAGGATTGCATTGGTCTTCCGCTCGCCCATCTCTGCTGTTTTCTCTGCATCCGGTGTCTGCATCAGCGGGAAATCGATATCCAGATCATCCGGAATCTCGCCCCAGGCTGCCAATGCCATAATTGGAAGCAAGCGCTCAATAATAGGTCTCAGCTCTGTCTCTCGCAGGCCATCAATGTAGTCGTAGTAATTATTCAGATCACTCTCTCCTGTAGCGTTCATTCCTGCGGGTGACCGCCCAAACAGCTTCGTCACCGGCGTGCGGGCAGCTCCGGCCACATCCATCATCATACGGTCATACACATCTGGAAGTCCCGTAAAGGTATACTGCGTGTTGTGCATCGCGTCTCCTTTGTTGATGATGCGAGTACCGAAATTACTCTCCATAACAGACTGTGCCTGCATAAGCCGCCAGAAATTCTGCTGTGCCTTCGTGTTGGCCGAGCCGAGCAGCTGATCCAACCCATCCGACTCCAGATAATTGATGTTAGCCCGGAAGGTCAGCGCCGCAATATTGGCGGAAACATTGTCCCGTTTCACAACCTCACTATAGACCGCCTCAATCTCCGACTCTCCCCAGTATTGCTCCACAATCTGCTCCATCCATGGAAGTTCCCGACCAGTGAAGCGAATCACGCGGCTATGATGCACCCGGACGGCAGTACTGCCGGTTTCCTCATCCCGGATCGTGTAAAACTCCGGAAGACCATAATCCGGATCTTCTGGATCTGATACCATGCTCCCATCCGGGAAGATACCAGACCACCGATCCAATACCTGCAGCCCTAAGAAGCTGTCCGGCATTACCGTATTCAGATCCAGCGGCTGACTCATGTCGTTGTGCCCTTTGATCAAGGCAATGCCTGCTGCCCCACCGTACAGCCTGCCCCAGTACATCCCCAGAAGCAATTTCTTTCTGATCTGTGTTTTCTGCTCCAGACGCGTCATGCGGTCAATATAATCAGGTCCAACCGCCGACTTGATGGTGTACCACTTCCGCATAATGTCATTCGGGATTGTGGCTATGATATTCTGTACAATCCAGTTTTCTCGGTACAGGCTGGTGAGCAGCTGATAATTCTGCGTCATGCGAGTCATCGGATATTCCGTTGCCTGTAAAAGATCCATTGTCCCGAAGCCTGTCCTGGCCGCAGGATTAGAAAAAGCGTCCATCGTGGTGACGGACGCCTGATTGTCTGCCCGCGATTTTCGGGCGTTTCTTCGTTTTGACATCTTTTTCTCCTTGTTGCGATATCGCAATTATTTTCCGATTCGCCACTTCGGCAGCTTCGTGTAACAGTAATACCGGAGTGCGTCCGGTCCGTGGTCCTTCTGCTTCACCGGCTTCTCCTCACCGCGCTCCGCTGCCTTATCATCCCAGACATACGACCGCATCTCCCCGGTCAAGCCCTTACACTTCCGATTAATGCGGATCATCCGCCTGGCCAACAAAGAACCTACCACACGAATACCGTCCAGAACTTCATTGTTGGCCGTTGTAACGTAAAATCCACGAGAACGCAATTCTGCGATGAAGGAAGCTGCGGACGGATCAATCACAATCTCACACCAGTCCTGATCTTCCGGTCCCATGAACGTCTCCATGTCATCCGCATACTGCGCATCCGTTTTTTGCGGATTTCCAGTTCTCTGCGCTTCTTCTGATCGGCTGTCCCAACGATACTCCCGGTCAATCCAGAGCGTTGTTCCATCATCCCATACCTCCAGGAACACGCATGGGTTTGTCGTTCCGTAATCCACTGTGATGCACTTGCTGGCTATATTCTTTAATGCCGGCGGCCGCTCCTCATCACTATACAGGTTAGCATCCGTGAGCATCGTATAAATCAGACCTTCAGCTACCGCCCACAGGCCCTTGATGTACCGCAGATAAAAAACACCAACGTACATACTCCGATACCGTTCTTTCACCTTTTCGGACAGGCTCAGATTGTCATCCATTGTGAAGTGCAGATACAACAGACGCTTTTTCTTACGCTTGTCAATCCAGTTAAGCTTAAACCAGTGCATCGGACCCGCCGGGTTGCAATTAAACCACCAGGTCGATCCCTCTACAGAGCAGCGAGCGGTTGCCTGGTTGACGAAACTCTCTGGCATCAATGCAACCTCATCAAAAAAGGCCCCCGCTGCCGTGATACCCTGTACCAGGTCTTGGGAACCTTCGTCCTTGCCGCCAAATATGTAAAAATAATTCGTCTTTCCATTTCTGCTGATCTCCAGCATGTTCGGGAAGTCCCCGGAAATATGATAAATCCAGTGATACCCGCGGCTGGTAAGCATCAGCTTCAGATTCTGCAGCACGTTACGTTTAAAGGAGCTGATGGTCTTGCCCGCCATGATAAAATTCTGGCCGTCATACCGTGCCATTGCCCACATGACAAAAGACAGGCTCATGCTCACCGTTTTTCCTGATCGGATTGCACCATCGGCAATGATGCCCGCTGCATCCTTCACCGGGCTGTTATCTGCCCACCAGGTAAAGATTTGCCGCTGCTTCCGGGAGAACTTCTGGAATTTAAATATCGGACGTTTCTTCTTCATTTTCCGCTTTTACCTCCAGAGATTCATCACCAGCCCAGTCATCCGCAGCAGAACCATTCAGCGCATCCAGAAAACCATCATCCTCAGACTCTTCCTCATCCAGCTCGCCTAACTTCCTTGCTGCCATTTCCAGCTTCTTTGTTTCGATTTCCAACCGAGCATCATCCACGCCGTAACGATGCAGCGCATCAATGGCAGCCTGCTTCCTGGCCTGGACACGGGTCAGCGCATCCTCAATGTTCTGGATCTGACCCAGCTTGCCACGGTATTCCAGAAGATCAGTCTCCTTATCCTTTTCCAGTCCGCTCTTGTGACTCACCACCGTCAGGCCAGTCTCGTCTCCCGATGATACCCCAGAATCATCCAGGGACATCCGCAGCAGGTTAATCCGCTTCAGCATCCGACGTTCCCGGACGGTCAGCAGCTGAATCTCCTGCATGAGAAGTTTCTGCTTGTCCTCCGGCACAGCCTGCGCCAGGCGCTGCTCCTCTGGATCCAGGCAATCAAAAAGGAGCGTTTCGAACTCTCCCGTGGTGACTGCATTCTTGTTGTTCTCTGGGGCCGCACCGCCTCTGTTTCCAGCAGCGTTCTTGTTTCCAGGCTGACCGCCTTTCCGTTTCGCAACGTTGCGCTTCTTTTGCAACGTTGCATTGTCCCAGTCATATCTATTTTTCCAGCTTCGGATCGTCCCTTCCGGGATTCTCAGAAGCTCAGAAATCTCAATAAGTTTCTTGCCTTCCAGGAACAGCCCTCTGGCCTGTTCCATTCTAGCGTCCGGCGCTCTGGCCATGTACCACCACCTCTCATTCGTGTTTGTTTTTGGATATAAGAAAAGAGCCACACGGGGTGGCCCTTTGCATAGCTATTTATATAATTTCTCACTAGACAAATAATCTATCACTTTTCCTTGGCAAACGATTAATTCTTGCCATTCTTTTCTAAAATTCTCTTCACATTTTTTCTTAAACTCAAGTAACTCGTCAGACTTGTCACCTTCGGAAATTGACCTGTGGCATTCAATAAGGCTATATGTATATTGGAACAGCTTACCACATTTAGAATCAAATTCGTCTTTTAACTCTTTTTCTTTCTTACTCAAAAACGTCCACCAATAGCACCGGGGACTTTCTCCGTCTATCAAAAAGTCAAATATAGATTCTATTTGTTCTTTCTGCCCTAATTGATTAATCGTAAATACTTTTCCTAGTGTTCGCACGTATTTTGCTATCTCATAAAAATATACTTTAGCTTCATGTCTCGAATCTACATACCGAAACCACACTGTAACAAGAACACTGCTAATTACTCCCGTGGCAATACCAACAATAATACTTTTGACATCATTATTCATAATAACATTTCCAATTGCATCACTTGCACTTGCTAATTCCATCACAACACATCCTTTACTTAGTTTTACACCATTTGTATGGTATCACATTATACATAAAAATGTATGAAAAAAGCAAGCATAATAAAAGCACCTATCTTTCGACAGGCGCTTCCAATAATAGAAAAAGGGTATTATCAGATGTACCAGTAATCACCAGTATGCCATATATCCGCTATCTGATATCACGGACTCAGGTACGTCACCCAGCATAGGCAACCACCAAATAGCGAAGGCAGGATTTGAACCTGCGACCTTCGGGGTATGAACCCGACGAGCTTGCCAGACTGCTCTACCTCGCGATATTGTGCGCAGTCGGGGAACTGCGCTGCAGCCTTTTACGGTAGCTGCCAACCAAATCCGCGCAGGTGGGCTCGAACCACCTCCTACATGGCCAGTGCCATGGTGCACTATGCAGGCCATCCAATCTGTTACGCGGGAAATCCCCCGCCAGGCTGTAACACCCGGCGGGGGAATACCTTTGGGAGAAGGTATGCGTAATCCATGCGGCGCCGTTCGCACCAATCACATGATGGTTTCATCTCCCTGATCCGTGTGTGGGAGGAATTTTGTTAAGGCAGTAACTTAACCATGAAGTAGACTGCCACTGTCCGGCGCATGAAAGCAAAACGGTAATCAAAATGACGAAGCCGCAAGCTGTACACCTTTGGCTTCATGCTACATATTATCATCTTTCATCGGGACAAGGGGGGACATTTTCAATTTTTTCGAAAAATCTTTGCCGCCGCTTCTTTACGTTCTCATCCGTATACTTCTTGTTCCGATTCGGAAATATCCAATTCATCCGATCAGCTACCTTCGCATCACTCAGACCATCAATAAAATACAACCGAAACATGATCCGCAATTCCGACTTCGGAATGCTGTCTATGTACTCCTCTGCCTGCGTGGTAAGTTCCAGCAGCTCCGCTTCTTTGAGTTCCAGGAGTTTTTTATAGCGTTCCCTGGCTGCCTGCTTCCGGCGGTAGATCGGATCCGGAATCCCGGTCACCTTGATTGGCCCGATCGTCAAGTCCTTACGAGATCCGGTCACCGTGTCTGCTACGATTGGCGGGTCCTGAAGGAACTTATCCAGCTTCATGATTCTCTGTCGTAAATCTTTTATCTCCTCCTTCATCTCGCAATACTGGACCAGTATATCTTTGTCCAATGGATTCACCTCCTCCAACTCATCAGCATCTCTTACATGTTACTCAGCATCTTCACGGCAAGCAGTGTACCATCCATAAAACCAATCCCCAGGCACATGCCTATGAAGATCAACGCTGCAGCATAACTCAGAATCGTGCCAAGCTGTTTTAATAAGTTTTTCATCACTTTGCTATCACCTCCATCCTGGCTCCGGCTTAAGCACATACCGGCTCAGATCCGCTCCACTACTCAAAAGCCGCTGCCGCGTCTCTTCCCAGTCCTTAGCCTGCGCCTTGGTCATCGTCCATGGCTTGTCCGCCTTGCTGATCGGCTCCGTTACAACTGGCTCAAACGTATACTCGCCATAGAGTTTATTACCGCCGCTGGCATATACCCGGACAGTCCCGGGTGTACACTTAAGTATGGCAGCCGCTTCCACTGCCGTATACTCCCCGATCAGCTCACCGCGACAGTAAACTGCATATCTTTTGGTTACAGTCACTACCACCGCCTCCCCTTATCATCGACCACGGTCACTTTACCCAGAATCCGAACATGACAGATCACACTCATCAGTTTCATAGCCCGCCGGAAGTTAATTACTTCCTCCGGCGGCTTGTCTGCCTTCCAGATAGCCCGGCCTGCGGTCGGATCCGGATAGCCCTCGTTATTTTTGTACATCGGCACCTCCTGGAGAATATCACTCCCCATAAACAATATCTCTTGCAATGTCATACAAATACGGATAATCAAACGGATTGAAATTGAACCCATATAGCCGGAAAAATGCGTCATTGCTCATCTTGAACCATAAAACAGCCCAATCAATTAAGCTTTTCCCCTTATATCTCCGCATTGCATACATGGTTTTCGCTCTACTATATGCTAGCCTACGTGCTAATTCCATGGCATTCTCCAAATTCTTAATTTAAAATCTCTTTTAATTTTCTTGCAACAGCGTCATTTATTTTGGCTTTTAATACATCCTCGCATTTACCTTCCACATCGTAAAACGAAAGAGTGTAGTCCATTCTTTTATCTACTGTCTGCTTAGTGATTTCTTCAATATCCATTCCTCTCACGATTGGCTCAAGAATGGAATAAGCCACACTTTTAACAGCGTTTCGGATTTCTCCTTGATAATAATCCCACCCTACTTCGCCAAGCTGCCGTTTTACTTCGCATTCAGCCTCTTCTTTTATGATTTCACCACAAGTATTTCTGACAACCTCTCTGACCTTTGCTCTTATGGCTTCAGTTACTTCCTTGTCGAAAATTTCATTTTCAGACAAATCGAGTTCCAGTGTTAATCTTTTCATAACATCCTCCGAATCTTACTTTTGATACGGCTCTGGCAGCGGCATCCAGGCATTAACATACAGATCATGCTCAATAAAACTCTCATCATCATCGCCTACCCGAAAGGTGCCGCCATTATCAGTATCTGCCGTATATCGTCCAATCATCGGTAAGCTGAAATTCTCAAACGACAGTAAGACCAGCTCTTCCGGTTCCGGCAACTGTTCTGCCACTGGAACCCAGCTATGCTTACTCCGCTCCTCCTGAAGTTTTCCCAGAAGTTCATGTGCCTGGCTCTGGCTAAAATCATTGACCCGCTCAACATCCGCTGGACTCAGACCGGTATCCTCGTAGTCTTTCAGCTTATAAAGAGCTCCATATAGCTTTCGGCATACTTCCTCGGTGATTACGAAGCCAGCGTGCAACTGGTCCCATTCAACACCTTTTAATTTCCAGTTACCAGATAGCTCTTTTTCAGTTAATCTTCCCATCATTTTCCCCTTTCTGCAGTTCCTTCAGCTTCTCAATCATGGATGATCGATTACTATGACAATTTCGGAAGAACTTTCCCGGCTCCAAGATATACTGCTCATTTGCTCCGTAGCTCTCTGTATAACGAACTCCAATGCCAGACACATAATCTGGCTGCATGTAGTGATATGTCCGAATCACAAAGCTTGTCCCATCGGGCAAATCATACCGATAATACCGTTCTCCAGTCTCCTGAGTCTCGATCCACAACGGCCAGGACTCATAATTGTCAATAAAGGCAGCGCGCTGCTCATTATTTCTCAGTACTGGCAGCTCCGGCTGCTCAACCGGTTCCTGCTCCTGATCAGCTGCATCCCGTACCTCCAACAGCATCTCATACGCCCTCAACATCATGCGGTGTTTGGTATACGCCTGCGGCACATTCCGTTTCCAGCCATCCCCCATTTGCTCCAGCTGGCTCTTCTGATCAAAAATCATCCCAGTCAGTAATTCCCGATCATACTCCGGCACAGGCTCTGGCGCCTCTTCCTGATCGGCATCACTCTCAAACACTTCCCGCCGTTTTGAAGCGTAGCACTCCAGTCTGCAGTCTCCATGCTTCGGACACTTCCAGCAACAACAATTTGTGCAATCTTCACCGGTTCCAGGGATAACCTTGTCCTCATCTGCCAGGCTACAGTCATACAGCGGATTATGCAGGCACTTCCCAGAGCGCTGCTTTTCGGCAGCGGATTCCAATGGCAGAGCAGCGGTCTCCAAAACCGGTGATGGTGTTTCCTGTTGCGACGTCGCAACAACCTCTGGCTCTCCTTTTTCTGCGGTTGCCCTCTCGCATGCCCATTCGCACGGATTTTCACACCTGCTGCAGCACGGTGCCGCCTCTCCGGTGCCCGCGCAATGGTATGCCAGATCTTGATTGACAAACTGGCACCTGTCACCCATCTGTTCCGTTAATAAATCCAGAGGTCTGTCCACAACAATCTCGCAAGGAAACGGGTTTCCACACGGTGCATACCAGCATTGACGTTCTTTCCCGCGAATCTCACAATCCATCTCTGCGCAGGAAAAGCAATAATGTCCACCTTCGCAGCTCGGCTCATCCAGCAAACTGCCATCCGCATAAACTCTTTTCGGTGTACCATAGGCAGATAACTTTTCTGGCTGCTCTCCCAGCTCCTCCCCGCCCATCATCTCCTCCAGAGTCATTGTTGTCTGAATCGTAGCCGGCTGAGTCACCATCGGCGCCGTCGGTGCTTCCGGCATGATTTCCGGAAAGTCTGTTTCCAGATCCATCTGTCCCTCCAGTTCAAAGTACGGGATTTCCTTCGGCTGCCGCATGGCCCGGATCTCCTGGACTTT
>ERZ791879.375-NODE-375-length-38843-cov-8.252372_pt1 | contig 38843 bp, 27 predicted proteins | sample MGYA00510162_ERZ791879 | MGnify/ENA primary metagenome ERZ791879 (study PRJEB30046, sample SAMN00792113) | human gut metagenome | study: EMG produced TPA metagenomics assembly of the A metagenome-wide association study of gut microbiota in type 2... | reverse complement strand
TATTATTATTATTATTATTATTATCGGAACTATAATTTTCACCTAGAACTCTATCGTAAGTAATCAAATCTAAGGCCTCATTTCGAGAATCATAACTTTGAATGCTTGGTGAGTAAAGTGGATAGTCCTTCATTAAATTTTTCATAGTTCTCATAAAATCAGTATTTTTAGAATTAATTAAGTCTGTAACAACATAAGGTATATAAAATGCAGAAATAGTATCCATATCTTTATTAAAAATAGTAGAATCGTAATTATTCCATAATATATACTTTTGATTATAAATTAATTCTGCATTGTCATCAGAAACACCTAATCTATCATAAACATCATCATCTGGTGTGAAAAAAGGAAAATGATCACCAACAAAAACAAGCAATACATCTTCATCAAAATCCTTTAACCAGTTTGTAAATTCTCTTAATTGATTACTAGTTTCTTTAATACCAGCTAGGTAGTATGATAATTGATCTGCTCCTTCAGCAGTTTCATCATAGTATGGTTGATGGTTTTGCATAGTAGTAGCAAATATATAGCTTGGACTTTCATTTGATTGTAAAACACTTTTAATTTGATTAAAAACACTTTCGTCAGAAATATATCTTCTAAAGTTTTCAGTTTCAACTGTCATGCTATCATCAAAATACAATTCATCAAATCCATATTCTGTATATAATGTATCCCTATCATAAAAAGTTTTACTAAAAGGATGAATATACGATGTACTGTATCCAAGAGATTTAAAGTAGCTAGGAATTGTATCAATGATGTCCTGCTTTTTCAATAAGTTTTGTGGAACTGAAGGTGTATTAATAGCATAGGTTGGTAAGCCTGTCAACAATTCAAACTCAGTTCTTGTAGTATATCCCCCAAAGGTTGGAACTACACAACTTCCAACATATCCTTCAGATCCAACTGAATCAAAGCCAGAGTAAATATCACTATCAATATCTAAAGAGTCAAAAACTCTAAAATCACTAAATGATTCAGACATAATAAAAATAACATTAGGAGTATTTTCATATGTAGTTTCAGAGCTTGTACTTGTATCATTATTAGTTAGTAAATTTTTTATAGAATCATAGCTATAATTTTCCGGTGGATCTACTATATCCATTAAATTTTCTGATGTAGTCTTTGCTAGATAAGGAAGAAATCCTATATCACTAAATTGCTCATTACTTTCTAATATATTAGTGGCTGCTGTAGTTTCTATTTCAAAAATTGAAAAAATTCTTGAAGAAATAGATGTTGCTAACATTACAGTTATTAATAAACTTATAAGAGCACAACTACAAATACGTTTTTTTAGCGAAAAATTTAAATTTAAATTATTTTTATAAGTTAAGAAAATATATAAGACCAATATTATAAAGTTAAGAATTAATGGGTAAGTAATTTTTAATGAAGCAAATTTTCCAACGTCACTTAAGTTTTTTGTCATTAATAAATCACTAATAACCAAATGACTACCGCTAGTTTTATATTTAAAATATTCAATACAAGAGAGAATATAAAGTATGCCTCCGTGAATAGTCATAGATAAGTAAGATTTTTTAAATATAAGAAAAATAACAGCAAATAAGATTGTACAAATAATAATATTAAATAATAATATGTTAGGTTTTTTTATTAAGAATTTTAATGTGTCATTAAAGTTCTGACAGATATTATATTCTAATAAAATTGATAAAAATAATGGGTATAATACCATTAATAAATACTTAGATATATTTTTAAAATTAAATTTCATTATACGATAATAACTCCTTTCTGGTAAGATACCTTGAGAAATTACAAGAACCAAATATATTATATACTTAAAATGTTCTTTTTGAAATTAGCTTAAGAGAATATTAAGAGAAATTTAATGGAATTTATAATAAAAAATCAATTAAATTAATTTAAGTTTACAAAAAAGTAAATCTGTATATAATAAAATAATGAATAAAATTAGGAGGAACTTTGTAGAATTATGAATTTAGAACAGTTTTTAAACAAAATTATTAATTGGGCAACTACAGAAGGAATAAAGTTAATTATAGGATTACTTTTATTATGGATTGGGTGGAAGCTCGCTAAAAAAGTAGTAAATATAATGAGTAAAACATTAGAGAAAAGAAATGTGGATGCAACAGTAAGCTCCTTCTTAGATACTTTTGTAGAAGTAGTGTTAAAGGGGATAGTAATTTATATATTCTTGGATTATGTAGGAATTAAAACAACAGGAATAGCAGCTTTAGTTGCATCTGCAGGGGTTGCTATAGGGCTTGCATTACAAGGTAGTTTATCTAATTTTGCAGGAGGAGTAATAATATTATTAATAAGACCATTTAATGTTGGAGATTATATTGAAGGCTCTGGTCATTCAGGTACTATTGAAAGAATAGGTATGTTTTATACACATATGACAACTGTAGACAATAAGCTTATACTTGTTCCAAATGGTAATTTAGCAAATGGAAGCATTGTAAATTACTCAGCAAAAGAGTTAAGAAGAGTGGATTTAACTTTTGGAGTTGGATATGAACAAGATGTTCTTAAAGTAAAGAGAGTATTATCTAACATTGTAGATGCACATGAGTTAATTTTAAAAGACCCTGAACCATTTATAGCACTTTCTGCACATGGAGATAGCGCTGTTAATTTCGTAGTAAGAGCTTGGGTTAATAATAGTGATTATTGGAAAGTACATTTTGATTTACTTGAAGCCGTTAAAGTTAAATTTGATGAAGAAGAGATTAGTATACCTTATCCACAAATGGATTTACACATAAAAAATAATGAAATAGAAAAATAAAATTAATTTTATACTCTCTATAAGTTTTAAGATTTATATTTAGACTTATAGGGAGATTTTTTTAGGATATTATGCTGCTTTTTATATAATAGAATAAGAATATAGTGTATAATAGTAATTAAATGTTCATATTAAACTTAATGGATAAAAAGAGGTGTAAAATGAAAAATATAATGGATTCACTTTTAGGTCTTTATGATATGATGGAAAAAGATTTTGGTGAAGAAAGAAAAAAGAAAAGAAATTTTAAACATATAAGAACTTATTTTGATATGGAAGAACAAGATGGATATACAATAGATGATCAAACTTGGGATGATTTTAATATGGATGAAGTTTTTGCCAAGGTTGATAGAACTTATAGTAGTGCAGGAGAAGCAATTTTATATAAAATGCTTAGAAATCCACTTCATGATAAGAAGAGGTTAGAGGAAAGAGATGAATTAATTGAAACCTTAAGAAAATCTACTGATTTAAGAACAAAGTTACAAATGATTTATTTTAAGCTAGGATATGATAGAAAAAATACATTCTTAGATATGATAATGGAATCTTTAGAAGAAAATAAAACTAAATATTACTTATATATTTTATTTGGTAGAGTCTTAATGTTTGGAACAATAATATTATCAATATTATTAAAAGAGCCTACCTTACTTTTAGCTACATTTGTATTATTATGGGTTAATGTATTTATTAATGATAAAGAAAGAAAAAATGTTAAATCACAAGGGCTACTTTATTTAAGAAATATTATAATTTCTGCAAAAAAAATTCAAGAGATAAAACATCCTGCAATTGAAAATTACAATAAAGAAATTAAAGAGTTATTAAAAGAATTAAAGGGGATTGATAGTGCTACTAGACCGATTCAATTGGCTAATACAGCTGGTGGCGTGTTTGAAGTTTTAACTATTCCATTTTTATTAGAGGAAACTGCTTTTTATAGAATTGCTAGCTTATTAGAGGAAAAGAGAGAGTATATTTTAGATTTATATTACCTAATAGGTGAAATAGAAAGTTATATGTCTATAGCATCTTATAAAGAAGAGATAAAAGGAAAGTATACTAAGCCTAAATTTGTAGATAAAGTTGGTATTAATATAGTAGATGGTGTACATCCATTAATCAAAGATGCAGTTCCTAATTCAATTAATTTTGAGAAAAGGGGAATTGTTTTAACAGGAACAAACATGGCAGGAAAATCAACATTTTTAAGAATGATAGGTCTTAACATTATATTTGCACAAACATTTAATTTTACATTAACTAAAAAGTATGAAGCATGTTTATTTAATATAGTTTCATCAATAAGTCCAAGTGACGATGTTACTTTAGGAAAGAGTTATTATATGGCTGAGGCTGAAGCATTACTTAGAATAATTAAAGCCTTAGAGTTAGATTTACCAGTATTTTGTCCAATAGATGAAATATTTAGAGGTACAAATCCAATTGAAAGAATAGCATCTTCTGCAGAAATACTAAAATATATTAATAGCAAAGATAGTATATCAATAGTTGCAACCCATGATAGAGAACTTACAGATATTCTTAAAGAAAATTATGACTTCTTCTATTTTAGCGAGAAAGTAGATAGTAAGGGGTTAAATTTTGATTATAAGCTAAAAAGAGGGGTATCTAAAACACGTAATGCAATTAAGCTATTAGATCATATAGGTTATCCAAAAGAGATAATAAAAAAATCTTATAATAGAGCTGAAACTTTAGAAAAATATATGTAGAATTTTAAGCTACTTTAGGTAATAAAGGAAATTACCTAAGGTAGCTTATTTTTTGAATCTTTAAAAAGGTTTATATTAAAATAATATGTAGAAAATTAAAATATTTTTAAATATAGAGAGAATTTATGTAGATATATTTTTGGAAAAAAATACCTAAAAAATCTATAAATTTAGAAAAAAAGCACCTATAATAAGTATAGGAGTTCAAAAGTGTGGAGGGTGTATTGTGAAGAAGAGGAATAGAATTAAAGTAATACTTATAATAACTATAGGAATGATTTTATTAGCACTACCTATAGCTATGCAAGTTAAGGGAGAAGTTTCTAATAAGGTATTGGATAAGTATGTTGCTATAGGTGATGAGATATCTATGGAAGCAGATAATGATTATGATGTTGCATATGTTTCATTAATTAAGGATTTTTTATATGCATTAAATGATAATTTAGATTACAGTAATTTAAGTAATGATGGAATAACTTCATCAGATCTATTAAATATAATAGAGGAAAATAAGGAAAAAATAAAAGATTCAGATTTAATTACAGTGTCAATTGGAGGTAATAATATATTAAATGCTATATTAGCAAATCTAAATATAGATGAAACTATATTACAGGGATGTGATGAAGAGAAGTTTGATTCTATAATAAGTGAGTATTTAAATAGTGATGAAATAAAAAGTGAAATTTTAAATGAAGTAAATAAATTTTCAAAAGATTTTCCTAAGATAATAAAAAAAATTAAAAAATTAGCGCCAGAAGCAGAAATATATGTAAATACAGTATATAATCCTATTAATAAAAAATGTAATATTTATAATTTTTTCGATGAGCAAATAAGTTTAATTAATGATTTAATAGTTAAGAATAATAGTAATTATGAGTATAAAATTCTAGATTGCTATCACATATTAAATAGTGATGAAGTTTTAAATTTTAAGGTTGAAAATGGAGTAGTTAGAATTTATCCTAATAAAGTTGGACATGCAATGATGGCAGCACAAGTAATTTCAGATTATGAGGATTATGTTAACTTGGAAGTAGATAAGATCACATCAAGTAGTGAGAATATTACAGGTAAGACTCTTCCTAACAGTAATATTATTATTGTATCTGAAAATGGAACTATAGGAACAACTCAAGCAAAGGCTAATGGAGAATTTCAAGTTAAAATATCACCTATGGTTTCAGGGACTAATATAGAAGTATTAGTCTATGATAAAAAGATTTTTTCTATATTGTACAAATTTGAGAAATTAGTAGTTAAAAAGGATTTATTTACATCATAGTTTTAGGGCTATACAATGGTGGTGGACAATAATAATTTGGCTTAAAAAGGGTAATACTAAACTTGAAATACTTAGGAGTAATAATAAACTAAAGAAAACATTGGAGGAAAAAAGTTATGAAGAAAAAAGTTGTATCATTATTAATATGTTCTGCATTAATGATGGTTGAAGGTGTTACTACTTATGCACAAACATTAAGTACTAGTCCAGCAGATGGTAATAAGGCTACAATAGAAGCGCCTTCAGAAAATAAAGAGGAAAAGAAGGAGAAGGAAACTTCAGCTCCAGAAGAAAAGAGTACAGAAGATAAATGTAAAAAGACTTCTAAGGGATCATCAAAAGATGATGTAGAAGATACTTCAAGTAATCCTTGCAAGAAGAAAGAAAAGGAAGAAAAGAAAAAAGAAAAAGAAGATAAGAAAAAATGTAAAGATGATAAAAAGGGTCATAAGAAGCATGACAAAAAAGATGGCGATAAATGCAAGGAAGATGTAAAGAAAGAAGATAGTAAGTGTAAGGATCATAAAAAAGAAGAAAATAAGTGCAAATGCAGAGATGAAGAAAATTCTGATAAAATAGAAAATTCTTCAGAAAAAGCTGCAGAATAATATATCATTAAATTATCCTAGTGGAGGAAAGTAATTTTCCTTCACTAGGATAATTTTTTTAGTAATTTCCTAGGAAATTGAATTTATAGCAGTACTTAATACTTTTCCAATAGAATCATTAATAACTAAATCAGCTTTACTGTCAGCAGAAGTTGAGCTTTTATTAATTAAAACTAAATTCTTACCCTTAAAGTAATCAATAAGCCCTGCAGCAGGGTATACAACTAAGGAAGTACCGCCTATTATTAATGTATCTGCATTAGCTATAGCATTTACAGCACCTCTAATAGTAGAATCATCTAATCCTTCTTCATAAAGAACTACATCAGGTTTAACTGTTCCTCCACATTTAGTACAAGTAGGTACTCCTTTAGATTCTAAAATAAACTTTTCATTATAAAAAGCATGACATTTTACGCAATAATTTCTAAGAACAGAACCATGAAGCTCGTAAACTATTTTAGAACCAGCAGCCTGGTGTAATCCATCTATATTTTGAGTTATAACAGCTTTTAGTTTTCCCATTTCTTCAAGTTTAGCTAAGGCTATATGAGCTCCATTAGGTTTTGCTTCAGGATATATTAGTTTTGCTTTATAAAAATTAAAAAATTCTTCAGGATACCTAATATAAAAGCTATGTGAAACTAGTTGTTCTGGAGTAAATGTTATATTAAGTTTTTCATTAAATAATCCATTAGAGCTTCTGAAATCAGGAATTCCAGATTCGGTAGAAACACCTGCTCCTCCAAAGAATACTATGTTATTACTTTTACTTAATATTTTGCTTAATTGATCTATTTTATTTTCCATAACTAAACCTCCAAATTTCATATTTGGCTAGATGAACTTATCCAGGGACGTGAAACATAATCGGATAAAATCATCTCCATTTAATCTTTAATAAGTATATTATATAATATTAAATTTTGATATTAAATTATTTAAAAAAGCAAACTAAAGAAAAAAGTGCCTATAAATAAATATTAGGCACTTTTAGTATTAGCAGCTTATTTCTAATTTATGATTAGCTTTAAATTCCTTTATAATGTTATCAAATATTTCTCTTAATGTTTGTCCGATTTTTAAATAGGCTTCATCATTTAAATTGGCAAGAGAAACTCTAAGTCCCCATCTAGATGAAGCAAAACCATCACCATTTAAAAGAACAGTAGAATAGTTTTTAGCTAAGTTATAAAGTATATCAAAAGGAGTATAGTTTTTTTCTATATACTTACTTGCTTCAATTCCATATTCAACTCTAGCCCAATCTAAAATATTTATTTCAGTATAGTATGAAGCGTAGTGTGGATCATTAAATATTTTAACATTTAACCCTTGGCATAATAGTTGTTTACGCTTTTGACAAATTGATTTAGTCAAATTTTTATAATTATCATTAGAATCAATTAATGCGAAAGCACAGAAAAATGCCATTTGAACTTGTTGTGGGGTTGAAAGTCCAGCAGTATGATTTAAAGCAACTTGTCTACTATCTGCAACAATTCGATCTATAAATGATATTTTTTCAGGATTACAAGATAAATGACAGTACCTTGTATTTAAATTAACTTTATGTATCTCTGACATTTCTGAAATTAATTTATTATATATATTATCTTTATTTAATATTATAGTTCCAAGTCTCCATCCAGTTACACCAAAATACTTTGAAAGTGAATAAACTCCAATAGTATTATAAGGTAAATCGCTAAGAACAGATCTAAAGTTATTAACAAATGTACAATAAACATCATCAGTAATTACCATTAAGTTTGGATTATAATTATTTACTATATCTTTTAAGGTTTCTCTACATTTATCATTTAATGCTATTGAAGCTGGATTATTTGGATTTACTATAAATACAGCTTTTATACTTGTATCCTTTAATTTATTTAAGTCATCTTCAGAGTATTGATATGTAGGTATTCCATTTTCATCAACTTCATTTGCATGAATATTAATTACATTAAAATTATAATGTGGTAAATGAGGTATTTCTAAGTATGGAGTAAAGATTGGAGTCATAAGTGCAACCTTATCTCCTTTATTTAGTAGATGATTTTTTTCTAAAGAGTCAAAAATATAGCACATTGCAGCTGTTCCACCTTCAACACCAAAAACATCAAAATCATCTTCAAATTGTGTATTTCCACATAACTCTCTTAATAAATATTTATTAACTATTTTTTCTATATGTACAAGCATTCTATCAGGAACAGGATAATTATCGCCTATTATTCCATCAGCTAACTCAAAAATCCATTCATCTTCATCAAATCCAAGTTCATTTATACCATAGTTATAAATTTCTCTTATTAAATCTATTCCAGGTAAAGAAGGATTAGCATTAATATACTCAAGTAATCTTTTGGAGATTCCTTCTTTTTGAACCATTCCAGCTAAATCACCAATATTTAATGATCTTTGTGTTTCTAATATAGCAAATTGCCCAAATGTAAAGAAAGCCTGTCTAGGAGTTGCTGCTGTCCAATTTGGATTACCTCTACCAGCATCTAAGATAGTATTATTATTTATTGTAGCAAGTTGTAATAATTTATCTTTAAATTCAAAAGGGCTTACTTTACCATAAATTTTTTGTAGATTTTCTTTAGTTAATTCTGTATTCAATATTGAATGTCTCCTTTCATGGGGTGTAAAATATTGAAGTGTTTCTTGCATTTATTAATTAATTTTATAACAGAATTATTAAAATTTAAATAGGAAATATTACTTTTAATAATATGACAAAATATAGACAATAAACTGGATATTATATATTAAATTATTATAAAAATGGAGATGAAATAATTAAAATGTTAATAAATGATGATATATATTAGAATAAATAAAAATGGTGCAGATATACAATCTACACCATTTTTATTTATTAATGAGTTAAGACTTCAACACCAGTTTCAGTTACTAAAACTGTATATTCCCATTGAGATGAAGGATAACCATCTTCAGTTAAAACTGTCCAACCATCAGCTTCATCAATAAATATATCAGGAGAACCCATATTTATCATAGGTTCAATAGTAAATACCATACCAGGAACTAACAACATTCCAGTACCTTTTTTACCAACGTGAGAAACGAAAGGAGTTTCGTGGAATTCAAGTCCTATTCCATGTCCTCCAAACTCTCTAACAACAGAGTAGCCATTAGCTTCAGCATGTTTTTGTACAGCTTCTGCTATATCACCTAAGTACCCCCACGGTTTAGCTGCTTCTAAGCCTTTATCTAAGCATTCTTTTGATACTCTTACTAACTTTTCTAAGTCAGGATGTACATTTCCAATTTTAAACATTCTAGAGGCATCTGAAAAATATCCATTATATATAGTAGAAACATCTACATTAACAATGTCTCCTTCTTCTAATATTATATCTTCACTAGGAATACCATGGCATACTTCATCATTTACAGAAGTACAAACACTCTTAGGATATCCTTGGAAGTTAAGTGGAGCTGGAATTGCACCTTGTGATACTGTAAAATCATGAACTATAGTATTTATTTCTTCAGTTGACATCCCAGCTTTAATATTTTTGCTTACTAAGTCTAAAACTGCAGTATTAATAGCACAACTTTCTTTTATTTTTTCGATTTGTTCAGGTGTTTTAATGATGCTTCTAGGTGGTACTATATGACCTTTAAGCCTATAAGAGTTTATTTTTTCATCAAATTGCAAATGACAATTTTTGTATTTTTTGTTACTACCACACCAACAGTGGTCATTTCTATTAAGATTCATGTTCCTATCTCCTTGTATCTATTTGTATACTTTCATTATAGTACTTTATTAATAAAAATGAAAACTAATAATATAATTAATTGCTTTATTAGGTAAAAAGTAAAATAATATTTTATATTAACAATTTTATATTTTATAATATAATAAAAAGAATTGGAAAGGAAAAATTTATGAATAATTATATGTCAAAGAGAAAAAAGAATGTATATATTTCTTTTGAAATTATAGGTATATTATTAATTTTGTATTATTTAATGTTAAAGGTAATGTTTGGATTTATAGCTTTCTCTATCGCTTTTTGTATTTTAGGGATAGTTTTACTGGTTTATGGGTATGTTGAATTAAAGTTCAATATAGATATTTGGGGTAATATCCCTAAGGTTTATAGAATAATAATAATGACTATATTTACTATAGGATTAGTAATATTTATAGGAATTGAGAGTATTATAATTTATAATGGACATCATCATGATACTCAGAAGCCAGATTATTTAGTGGTTTTAGGAGCAGGTTTAAGGGGTCGCAGTATAAGTGCATCCTTGTTATATAGATTAGAAACCGCATTAGATTTTCATGAAATGTATCCAGATGTGAAAATAGTGGTATCTGGAGGAAAAGGAGAGGGAGAAGATATGGCTGAAGCCGCAGCTATGAGAAATTTCTTAGTAGATAATGGTGTTGATCAAAGTTTAATTATAATGGAAGATAAATCAACAAATACTTATGAGAATTTTTTATATACTAAAAATGTTTTAGAAGAAGAGACTGGAAAAGAAGATTTTACAATAACCATAATATCTAATAATTTTCATATGTATAGGGCTAAGTTTTTAGCAAAAGAGGTTGGTTTTAATACTTATAGTTATCCTGCACCATCACATAAGGTTTCAGCATTAGTATTTTATGTGCGAGAGTTCTTTGGAATAATAAAAGCATATATATTTAAGCAATAATCAGTATAGTAGAGGCGTAAAAATACGTCTCTATTTTTAAATAAAGAAGTAGGGGAAATAGAAATACCATCAATTTTATTTATGGTGGTATTTTTTGTAAATAGAAATATAAATGAATAAAAATAGAAGTAATAATAAATATTAATAAATGTGAGTTTTTTTTATAATATTAAAAATTAAAAGGATAGGAGGGGATTATAATTAAAGAATTTATATTTAATGAACCTATAAATAATATAGTTAGAAAGAGAAGATCTATAAGAACTTATAATACTGAAGAAATATCAAGTGAAATAGTAGGAAAACTTAATGATTATATAAATGAAATAAGTGGACCATTTAAAGAGAATATAACATTTAAAATATTAGACTCAAAAGAGCGTATAAATGGTGCCAGACTTGGAACTTATGGAGTAATTAAAGGAGCAACTAAGTTTATAGTAGCAAAGGTAAAAGAGGGACAATATTCTTTAGAAGAGTTAGGGTATGAAATGGAGTCATTAGTTCTATATGCAACATCTATGGGGTTAGGTACATGTTGGATAGGGGGAACCTTTAAGAAGGGACAGTTTGCAAAGGCTATGGAGCTAAGAGAAGGAGAAATATTACCAATAGTGTTGCCTATAGGGTATGCGAAAGAAAAGAGAAGCCTTATTGATAAAACTATGAGGTTTATATCAAAATGTGATAAAAGAAAACAATGGAATGAAATATTTTACCTTAGAGATTTTTCATGTCCATTAACGCAATATTGTACTTTGGATGGTTTTAAGGATATGTTTGAAAATGTAAGATTAGCACCATCTGCAGTTAATAAACAACCCTGGAGAATAGTTAAACGTGGAAATGAATTTTATTTTTATGTAAATGAAGAGAAGGAAGAAAAAAAAGAAGATAGTTATGATATTAAAAGGATTGATATGGGAATTGCAATGTGTCATTTTGAATTAACTTGTAAGGAACAGGGGATAAAAGGAAATTTCAAAGTAAGTGATCCTAATATTAGCGATATGCCAAATAGTTATAAGTATATAGCAACATGGGTAAAAGAATAAAAAAATTACAAATTTTAATAATACTATAAAATATAGCTTCATATAATATTTAAAAAGTATAAAAAGATATATGGAGGCTTTGATTTTTATGGGGGTATGGGGATTAGATATTTATGATGACGATTTAGCAGTTGATATAAGAGATGAGTTTCAAGAATATTTACATCAGGGAATGGATGAAAATGATGCAATGAATGAAGTGATTTTTAATAATGAGAATTTGCTTGAAGAAGATGAGGATTGTGGAACTTTTATATTAACTATAGGATTACTAGCTAAGGAAAATGAAATTAGTAATAGTAAAATAAATAAATTATTGAAAGAATTAAAGGGAAATAAGAACTATTGGAAGTATTTAAAAGAAGATTCTATAGAGTTATATGAAGTTAGAATGGATTTACTTAGAGAGTTGACTTAAAATCATACATTTTTTTGTAAAGGTTATCAAAAGAGTAAGAGGTATTTTAAAATATAAAATGGATAAGATAATTATATAGAATTATTTATAGACATTGGAGGTTTTAATTATGGCTTTTGAAAAACTTGAGAAAAAAGTAAATCAAATTAGTAAAAAGATTAAGCAAGGAAGACTTTCACAAGAAATAGGCGATGAAATTAGTAATGTCATTAATGAAATTGAGGATCTTGGAGGAGAAGCAAAAGAGAAATTTAAAGATGCTTTAGAAAATATGAAAAATACATTAAAGAAAATGAAATAGAAAAATTAAAAAGGTATAAAGAAATTTTAGTATGATTTCTTTATACCTTTTTAATTTGTATAATGATATTATTAATATAGTTATATAGAAAATATTAACAATAGTTAAATGCTATGGTACTATATAGATATATTTTTAGAATAATTTTTAGGAGAGGTTAAGATGAAAATAAGAAGAGCAACATTAGATGATGTAAATATTATAGCTAAATATAATTATAATCTTGCATTTGAAACGGAAGATAAAAAACTTGATATGAATATTTTAACTAATGGTGTTAAAAGATTAATTGAAGATGAAAGTAAAGGTGTTTATCATGTTTGTGAGATAGATGGCAAGGTTGTTGGACAAATAATGTATACTTATGAGTGGAGTGATTGGAGAAACGGAACTTTTTTATGGGTGCAAAGTGTTTATGTAAATAAAGAAAATAGAGGAATAGGAGTCTTTAAAGCATTATATACTTATATAAAAGATATGTGTGATAAAGATGAAAATATATGTGGAATAAGATTATATGTGGAAAGAGAGAATTATGTTGCACAAAAGACTTACTCTAATCTAGGAATGCATGAATGCAATTATCATATGTATGAGTATGAAAAATAATATGAACAAATATCACCATATTTTCATAACAGAATATAGAGGGTGGTGCTGTGGATACAGCAGAGTTAAAAAGTAGAGCAAAGGAGCAGTTAAGAGGTAAGTGGGCAATAGCAGTAGGAACAGTGTTAGTTGCTAATATAATATTAGAGGTAGATATAGGATATAAGGTAGCTTCTAAGTTAGGTATTGAAGGTTTGTCATATTCTTTAGATTTAATTGCGCTATTATTAGGTGGTGTTATATCAGTTGGATTGTGCAGATTTTTATTGGATATGGCAACTAAAAGGCGAGAACCTAGATTTGATACATTATTTTCAAGCTTTAATATTTATTTAAAAACATTGGGATTAAATATTTTAATAACCTTAGCTGTTTTGGCAGGAACTTTATTATTTATAGTTCCAGGTATAATAGTATCTCTTATGTTTTCACAGGCATTTTATATATTGTCAGAAGACCCAAGTAAGTCTATAACACAATGTATAAATGAAAGTGTTAATTTAATGAGTGGTCATAAGTGGGAATTATTCTATTTGAACCTAACATTTATTGGATGGTGGTTGCTTTCATTAGTAACATTAGGAATTGCTGCACTTTGGGTAGCTCCATATCAAAAATTAACAGAAGCAAATTTTTATTTATATTTAAATAATAATTAAAAAATAGAGGTTGAAAATTATAAAAATATAGTTTTCAACCTTTATTTTTATAATAACTAATTTTAAATGTATTTTATATGTAATATTTAATGTATAAATAGAAATTTAAACTTAGTATAATTAAAAAATAATAGAGGTAATAAAGGGGTATTATAGTAAAAAGGATGTGGATATATGGCAAATTCTAGAGAAGCTTGTGATAATAGAATTTATTTATTAACTAGTAAGGTGATGTATTTGTTTATAACAAATATATGGTTTTTAGTAACTGTTTCACCATTTATAATTTATTTTTTTATTTCGGGAGAAAATTTATCTATTCCTATTTTAACATTTTTAGGAATATCCATAGGTCCAGCATTATCCACTATGTTTTCTGTTATGGGAAGATTAATGAAGGATAAGCAAGAAGTGGCTACTAGAGATTATTTTCACTTTTATAAAATTAATTTTGCACAAGGTATATTTATATCTGCAATAATAAATATAGTTTTAATGATTTCTTATATAGATATTGGATACTTTTTTTCAATTAATATGAAAATAATTTCTTATGTTTTTATAGCTTTAGCTATATTTATGGGAGCAATAAGCTTGTATATATATCCTATATTAGCAAGGATAAATGCTAAAACTATAGATTTATTTATAATATCTATTAAGTTAGTATTTAAGAAATTTTATATAACACTAACTAATATTTCTTTAATAATTATAGGGATAGCAATTGTTAATTTTACAAGTATATCATTAATAGCTACTTTGTTTGGAGCTAGTGCTGTTTGCTACTTAATTTTAAGAATGGAAGATAGTATTTTAAGTGATGTAGAAGTAGCTTTAAAGGAAAAATACTCAAGTTAATAAAAAGATATAGATTAAGAATTTACTAAATATTTTCTTAATCTATATCTTTAATTTTTATAATATTTTAATTATAAATTTAGATAAACTTTAATGAATTAATTAAGCAATCACCATTAATTACTAAATATAAATCATTTATAGAGTTTAAAGGTTTTAATTTACAAATATGATTATTCCAATTATCTTTAATTTCTTCAGTTGTAATTTTTAAACTACCTAAAATATCTCCATTAATACTATCGATTCGTATTTCTATATTAGCTATAGAGTTAAAAATAGCTTCTATAGATAAATTAGAATAGTTTTTTAAGTCAACGTCAGAAAATTTTAGCCAAGACAGATTGTTTTTAGAAGTTGTTACACAGGTCCCACCTAAACTACATTCATCTAAAATAATATTATTACAACTATCATAATCTTCAGCTTTAGTTAGATATGATAAGTTTCTAGGCTTTAAGGTCTCGCCTATAATAGTTATATCTTTTTTTAATTTAATATTTTTTGAAGAACTACCTATTAATATTGAACATTTGCCACTTTCTAAAATAAAGTTATTACTTGAAACATCAAAGTATTCTAAATCACTACTATTTAATTTAAAAGTAACCCATTTACATTCATTTTTATCTAAATGTATTCTTTTAAAATTTACTAGTTGTTTAATTGGTCGTTTCGCTCTACTTGAAGTTAATGAAACATAAAGTTGAACGACCTCATCACCATCAAAAGGACCTATATTTTCAAGTAAAAAATCAATTTTGATTTCTTTACTATCACTAATTTTATTAGAACTAATTACTAAATTACTATATTTAAAATTTGTATAACTTAATCCATAACCAAATTCATAAAGAGGTTCACCTTTATAATACATATATGTTGAATTACTATTTATAATATCGTAATTCATAATAGAAGGTAAATCATTTATTGATTTATACCATGTCATAGGCAATCTTCCAGCTGGATTATAATCACCAAATAAACATTGAGTTAGTGCATTTCCAAGTTCTTGACACCCATGAGTACAATGAAGAATTGCAGGAATATTATCATTGCACCAATTTATTGCAAAAGGGTAACTACTAATCATTACTACGATTGTATTTGGGTTTACAGAATATACACTTTTTATTAGTTCTTCTTGAGATGGAGGTAAAATTAAATCAGTTCTATCTATTTCTTCTTTACCATTAATTAATGGATGATTTCCAACAACCACTATAGCTACGTCACTATTGGCAGCAAGAGTTGTACATTCTTTTATACCATTTTCAATAATTTTTTTATTTAATATAAGATCACTATTTTCATCAACATTTTTATTTAGTAATCCATTATTAAAAGAAATTTTTCCGTTATCCCAGGTTCTTAATGTAAAGTTATTGTCAGATATATCATTATATTTGAAAACTTCCTTTACAAACCATCCCCATATATTATCAGCAGAAGAGGAGATTTTATTATCATCTTCTTCAAGAGTTAAATATTTATTGGTATAAGTATCTTTTAAGGTAATACTATCAAATCCCCAATCACAAATTTCAAAATTATTGTTAAATAAATGTTCATTATTAACAGATAACTTAACAATATCATTTCCATTGTGAAACTTAATATCTTTATTAATTAATTTATTTTTTATTCCATCTAACATTGTTATTTTATAAGGTGGTGTTCCACAGTACCAATCTCTATATATTTCATTGGCTAATGGACCTAGAATTGCAATACTATTAATCTTATCTTCTTTAAGAGGAAGAATATTATTTTCGTTTTTTAGAAGTACAATTGATTCCAAACAAGCCTTTAAGGAAAGCTCACTATGAGACTTAGAGCAAAGTTTTTCTGGACATATATTTGCATATGGATTTAAAGAATCATCATCAAATTGGCCTAGCCTAAATCGAATTTTTAATATATTTGATAGTGCCTTATCAATATCTTTTTCAGTTATAAGATTTCTAGATATTGCTTCTTTAGCTGCATTTATTACTAATTCTGCATCATCTGTAAAGCAGTCAATTCCGGCTTTTAATGCACCAGCTATAGTTTCAGCATGAGTCTTATAATATTTATGATAATCAACAGTTTGAGAAAAATCACCACCATCACAAACTATAAATCCATCACATCTCCAAGTATCTTTAACTATATCTTGCACTTCTTTATTTAATATGCAAGGTGTTCCATTGATAGAATTATAAGCTGTCATCATTGACTTAGCTTTTCCTTCTACAAAGGCAGGTTTAAAAGCTTTTAAATAGTATTCATTTTTATTTCTTTTATCAATACTAGAAGAACAATAAATTCTGCCTTCTTCATTATTATTTCCATAAAAGTGTTTTGGAGCAGGGACTAATTTAAGATAGAAGTCATCATAACCTTGCATACCTTTTATTAAATTAGAAGAGAGTTTACCAGTTAAAATAGGATCTTCTCCATAAGCCTCTTCAGTTCTTCCCCAACGAGGATCACGTTCCATATCTATAGTTGGAGCCCATAAGGTTAAACCATATTTTCTGTTACTTTTATCATAATAAATTCTAGCTTCATCACCTATTACCGAACCTATTTCTTCTAATAATTTTTCATCAAAAGTAGAAGCTAAACCAAGGGGCTGTGGAAATACAGTTGATGGTCCAGTATTAGAAACAACCCCGTGAGCAGCTTCTCCACCAACACTATATTCACTAATATTTAATCTTTCAATTGCAGCTTGTCTAGTTGGTAAGAGTGAAATCTTTTCATCTAAAGTTAGTAAAGAAATTAGAGACTTCACCCTTACATCTAATGGGAAAGTAGAGTTCTTATATATATCTTGTATCATTAAATAAACCTCCTATTAATGTAGTCTAAATAAATGTTAATATAAATGACTTGAAAGCAATACCATAATTTGTTAAGGGGTTTATCATTAAAAATTTCATGTAAATGTAATATATTAAATTTTACATGTATTTTCTGATAGAATACTCTAATTTTTACATGAAAACATATACATTTTTATGGGTATCTAGAAAATGGAAGAGGGACTAAAATAATAGTATCAACAGAACTTAAGGGAATGGAGGAATAAATGGTGCAAGTAACAGAAAAAGTTAATACTACAAAAAAAATAAAAAAGGGAATTAAGAAACCTAAAGAAAGAAAAATTACTTGGAATAATATTAAGAAACAAAAATGTTTAATAGCAATGTCATTACCATTTGTTATATGGGTAATAATATTTAAATACCTTCCATTAGCTGGATGGACAATGGCATTTCAGGATTATAAACCTCAAAAGGGCTTCTTTGATCAAACGTGGGTTGGATTTAAGCACTTTATAACATTATTTAAGGAAGATCAGTTTTATCAAGCACTTCAAAATACTTTAGGAATGAGTATTTTAGGTCTAGTATTTGGAACAATAGCTTCAATAACATTTGCATTGTTATTAAATGAAATACGATCTTCTAAATTCAAAAGAACAGCACAAACAATTTCTTACTTACCACACTTTATATCTTGGGTTGTTGCAGCGAGTTTAGTTACAAATATGTTATCATCATCAGGAATTGTTAATGAAATATTGATGAAGCTTAATTTAATAGATACTCCAATACAATTTATGTCTACCCCAAGTATGTTTTGGGGAGTAGTTACAGCTTCAGATGTATGGAAGGAAATGGGGTGGAATGCAATTATTTATTTAGCTGCAATGACAGCCATAGATCCAGAATTATATAATGCAGCTAAAGTTGATGGTGCAGGAAGATTTAGACAAATGTTTAGTATAACATTACCTTCTATAAAAAGTACAGTATTAGTACTTCTTATAATGAGTATTGGTAACTTAATAAATATAGGATTTGAAAAACAAATGTTACTTGGAAATCCAATAGTTGCAAGTAAATCATTAGTTATTGATAAGTATGCATTAGACTATGGTATTGGAATGTTTAGATATTCATTTGGTACAGCAATAGGTATATTTAAATCTGTTGTAGGAATCGTGTTAATTTTCTTAGCAAATAAAATGTCTAAAAAGTTTAATGATGGAGAAGGAAGTTTATTAAGTTAGAAATTAAAGATTCGTTTAGATTAATTATGTCATTGGTCTAGGTAAGGAGGAAAATATGAGAAAGAAAAGAAAGAAAATAGAAGTTTTTGATATAGTACTTACAATAATAATGTGTTTCATAATTGTGATAACTTTATATCCATTCTTAAATGTATTGGCAGTTTCATTAAATGATGCTACAGATACAGTAAAAGGTGGAATATATATATGGCCAAGAGAATTTACATTAGCAAATTATAAACAAGTATTTTCAGGAAGTAGTAAATTACCATTAGCATTCTTTAACTCTATTTTAAGAACTGTTATTGGTACTGTTACTGGAGTTATTGCAACAGCAATGGTCGCTTATACACTAAGTAGAAGAGATTTTATATTTAATAAAGCAGTTACATTATTATTTATAATAACAATGTATGTTAGTGGTGGATTAATTCCAGAGTTCTTAGTTGTTAAAAACCTAGGATTAATAAATAATTTTGCAGTATATATTTTACCCGGTTTAATAAGTGCATTTAATGTAATAGTGATGAGATCATTTATGGATGGTTTACCAGAAGCACTTTATGAATCAGCCAAAATTGATGGAGCAAATGATTGGACAACCTTCTACAAGATAGTAATGCCGTTATGTTTACCAGTTATAGCAACAATAGCATTATTTATAGCAGTTGGGCAATGGAATAGTTGGTTTGATACTTACCTTTATGCTAGAGGAAATGCTAGTATGACAACACTACAATATGAGTTAATGAAAATTATTGATAATGCAAGTTCTAATGTGGATGTTAATAATCCATTATTACAAAATGCAAGTAAGTCAAATCCACAATCAATTAAGATGGCAATTACAATGGTTGCAACAGTTCCTATACTTTTAGTGTATCCATTTGTACAAAAATATTTTGTAACAGGTATGACTTTAGGAGCAGTAAAAAGTTAAATATAGGATAATTTATTTTGAATTATCTATTAAAAAATAATAAAATAAAATTATGTGCAATTTAGGGGGAGAAAATATGAAAAAACGTAAATTATTGTCATTGGTTATGGCGATAACATTAACAGTAACTAGTTTTGTAGGATGTGGAAAGAAGTCTGAAGAAGCAAGTAGTGATACGCCAATACTTGATGGAATGGATAAAACACCAATTACATTAACATTTTTTAATTGTGATTTAAATGAAGACTGGGATTTTACTGATGAGGTTGCAAAGAAAATAACGGAATTAACAGGTGTAACATTAGAGATAACACATCCAGTAGCTGGAGATACACAAGCAATTCCATTGATGATAGCTAGTGGAGAATACCCAGATTTAATATATGCTAAAGGGGATACTGGTAAACTTATTGATGCTGGAGCTATCATTAAGCTTGATGATATGATAGAAGAAAAGGGAGATAATTTAAAAGCCTTATATGGAGATCAATTAGATAGACTTAAAGCAAGTGCAGATGATCCTTCTATATACACTGTAGGTACTTATGGAGTTAGTGCAGAAGTATATGAACCAGGTGGAACATTACAAATTCAACATGATGTATTAAAAGAATTAGGATATCCTGAAATAAATACTATTTATGATTATGAAGAAGCTATAAAGAGTTATATAGAAGCTAATCCAACAACTGAAGATGGACAACAAAGAATAGGATTATCATTAATGGCAAGTGACTGGAGATGGTTAATTACTACAGGGAACATAGCATCTGCAGCATTAGGAATTCCAGATGATGGACAATTTAAAGTTGATGATGAAACAGGAGAAACTATTTATAAATTTACATTACCTGAAATAAAAGAGTACTTCCAATGGTTAAATCATATGAATGATATTGGGTTATTAGACCCTGAATCATTTACTCAAAAAGAAGATACTTATAAAGCTAAGATTTCTTCAGGAAGAGTAGTAGGACTATCTGATGCTGCTTGGGATTATAGTGATGCTGAAAAGACATTACTTTCAGAAGGTAATGCAGGTTCAACTTATGCAAGATTACCTGTTACAGTAAGTGAAGAATATAAAGATCAATCTCTTAAGAATTACGGATTTGGTGGAGGTTGGGGTATTGCAATCTCAGAAAGCTGTGAAAATAAAGAAAGAGCATTTGAATTCCTTGATTGGATGGCGTCAGATGAAGCACAAGTATTATTAAACTGGGGTATCGAAGGTGAACATTATACAGTGGAAGATGGTAAGAGAGTAGTAAAACCAGAAGTTCAAGAACAAAAAAATACAGATCCTGATTTTAGTAAGAAAACTGGTATAGGTGCATATGTATATCCATTCCCACAAAGAGGAGTTGGAGCTGTAGATTCAACTGGTAATTCTTATACTACTACTACTATAGAAAATGTTATTGCAAACTATAATGATGCTCAAAAAGAAACATTAGCTGGATATGGTATTGATGACTTTACAGAAATGTTCCCTTCTTCAGAGGAATTAGGAATTTCTAAGCATGGACAAGTATGGCAATATACTATTCCTAGTGATAGCGATATATCTATAATACAACAAAAATGTGATGATTATATTCAACAAGCAGTAACACAAGCTATTTTAGGAAAACCAGAAGACTTTGATAAGGCATGGGATGAAATACAAGCAACATTAAAGAGTTATGGTGTTGATGAACTTAATGAGCAAATGACTAATTTAACTAAAGAAAGACTTGAATTATGGAATTAGTTAATAGTAAATAAAAAAGGAGCAATATAGCTCCTTTTTTATTTACTATTAATGAAAAGCTATATAAAGCACTAATTATTACAATAAAATATATAAAATTTTTACGGTATACGATTACAGGAGTCAATCTTATAATTAAGTTATAAAAGAAATATTATATAAACATAAGGAGTGAAAATAATGAAATTCAGTAATGGATGTTGGTTAAATAAAGATGGAATAGTTAGATATAGTCCACAAGAAGTTTATAGTAGTAAGATAGAGGAAAAACTTTTAACACTTCATGCTCCATGTAACAGAATAAATCATAGAGGAGATACACTTGGAGGACCAGTTATTACTTATAAAATATCTTCTCCAATGAAAAATATATTAAGAATAAGAGCTTATCATTATATGGGAACTCAAAATAATGGTCCAGAATTTGAAATATATGAAGATAATAATTTTAAACCAGAAATAACTGAAAATGATGAAATTATTACAGTAAAGTCTGGAGATTTAAAAGTTAATATAAATAAAGATTTCTTTAGTATGGAATTCTTTAATGGAAATAAATTGTTAACTAAGAGTGCAAATAGAAGCTCAGCTTATTATAAAGAAGAAGGTGGACAATTCTTAAGTAATGAAGGTATTGAAACTTTCATGAGAGAGCAATTATCCTTATCAGTTGGTGAAGCTGTATATGGGTTAGGTGAAAGATTTACTCCATTTGTTAAGAATGGACAATCTATAGATTGTTGGAATGAAGATGGTGGTACAAGTACAGAGCAAAGTTATAAAAATGTACCATTTTATATTACTAATAAAGGATATGGAGTATTTGTAAATCATCCAGAAAGAGTATCATTTGAAGTTGGTTCTGAATTAGTTACAAAAGTACAATTTAGTGTCCCAGGAGAATCTTTAGATTACTTTATTATAACTGGAGATGATATGAAGGAAGTTTTAGAAAACTATACTTCATTAACAGGTAAGCCAGCACTTCCACCAGCATGGTCATTTGGATTATGGCTTACAACTTCATTTACAACTAATTATAATGAAAAAACTGTAACACAATTTGTTGATGGAATGGCAGAAAGAGATATTCCACTTCATGTATTCCACTTTGATTGTTTCTGGATGAAAGGTTTTAATTGGTGTAACTTTCAATGGGATAATGAGGTGTTCCCAGATCCAAAAGCTATGCTTGAAAGATTAAAAGCAAAAGGGTTAAAAATTTGTGTTTGGATTAATCCATATATAGCTCAAGAATCTTCGTTATTTGAAGAAGGTAGAGATAATGGATACTTTATAAAGAGACCAAATGGAGACGTATGGCAATGGGATATGTGGCAACCAGGAATGGCTATAGTAGATTTTACTAATCCAGATGCTTGTAAATGGTATGCTGATAAGTTAAGAGATTTAATGGAAATGGGAGTAGATTGTTTTAAAACTGACTTCGGCGAAAGAATACCAGTAGAATGCACTTATTTTGATGGTTCTGATCCTGTTAAAATGCATAACTATTATACACAAATGTATAACAAAGTTGTATTTGATGTAGTTAAAGAAGTGAAAGGGGAAAATGAAGCAGTTCTATTTGCTAGATCAGCTACAGCTGGTGGACAACAGTTCCCTGTGCACTGGGGTGGAGATTGTACATCAGAATATGAATCTATGGCAGAAAGCTTAAGAGGAGGATTATCACTTTGTCTTTCAGGATTTGGATTCTGGAGTCACGATATTGGTGGATTTGAAAGTACTTCAACACCAGATGTTTATAAGAGATGGGCAGCATTTGGACTTTTATCATCACATAGTAGATTACATGGAAGTACTTCTTATAGAGTTCCATGGCTTTATGATGAAGAATCTTGTGATGTAGTTAAGTTCTTTACAAACTTAAAATGTAGCATAATGCCATATCTATTTAAAACAGCAAATGATACAGCTACAAAAGGAATTCCTACAATGAGAGCTATGATTTTAGAAAATCAAAATGATCCAGCTTGTAGATATTTAGATAGACAATATATGTTAGGTGATTCAATATTAGTAGCACCAATATTTAATGAAGAGGGTATTGCAGAGTATTACTTACCACATGGAACATGGACAAACTTCATAACTGGAGAAAAGCATGAAGGCGGAAGATGGATAACTGAAAAGCACGGATATTTAAGTATTCCAATGATGGTTAAAGAAAATAGTATAATTGCAGTAGGTGCTAATAATACAGTTCCAGATTATGATTTTGGAAAAGATGTTTCTTTAGAAGTATTTGAATTAGTAGATGGAAAAGTAGCCAATGTAGAAGTATTAAATAAAGAAAGAGAATTAGTATTAAATGCTACAGCATTAAGAAATGAAAACACAATTGAGTTTAATGTTGAGGCTAAGGATTCTTATTCAATAATACTTAGAGGAATTACAGAAGTGTCAAATGTAGAAGGGGCAAGTGTTGAATTAACTGAAAAGGGAATTAAGTTAATACCAACTGCAAATAGAATACTTTGCAATATTTAAGTAAAACTCAAAATTTAAATTTTGTTAAGCTGAACTTAAAAAAAGGAAACTCACTACTAACATAGGTTCGTAGGAGTAACTTCGTCTGAGTAAATCAAAGATTTATAGTCTCAGTTAATTTTTAGAGAGAGTTAAAGGTTGAGGAGGAAAAATAAAGCTGGGCTCAGCTTTATCCTTAATCTTTAACTCTTAAATTTTATATAAAAAATTTGGAGGTAGTTTAAGTATGGAAAAAGAAAAAATAAATTATGAAAAGATAGAAGAAATAGTATCAGAACTTAGATTAGAGGAAAAGGTAGCCATGGTTCATGCTGCAGGGTTATTTAGAAGTGGAAATGTAGAAAGATTAGGAATCCCATCATTATATATGTCAGATGGACCAATGGGAGTAAGAAATGAGTTTCCTAATGCAAGTTGGGTACCAGTAGGAAATAGTGATGATTATGTAACATACTTACCTTCCATTTCTGCACTAGCTTGCACTTGGAATAGAGAGTTAGCTTATGAGGAAGGAAATGTTTTAGGAAAAGAAGCTAGAGGCCGTGGAAAAGATATAATTTTAGCTCCAGGAATTAATATAGTTAGAAGTCCATTAGGAGGAAGAAATTTTGAATACATGTCAGAGGATCCATATTTAACAGCACAACTTGCAGTACCTTATATAAAAGGTGTGCAAGAAAATGATGTTGCAGCATGTGTAAAACACTTTGCAGTTAATAGTCAAGAAACTGAAAGATTAAATGTAGATGTTGTAATTGATGAAAGAGCAGTTAGAGAAATTTACTTACCTGCATTTGAAGCTGCAGTAAAAGAAGGAAATTCTTACTCAATAATGTCAGCCTATAATAAACTTTGGGGGTTACATTGTTCCCATAATAAGTGGTTACTTAGAGATGTATTAGAAAAAGAATGGGGATATGATGGGGTATTAGTATCCGATTGGAGTGCTATAAGTAATACGAAACTTGCAGCAGAAGCAGGAATGGATATTGAAATGTCTGTAACTGATAATTTTGACGAATATTTCTTTGCTAACCCTTTAATTAAAGCAGTTAAAGAAGGCGAAGTAAAAGAAGAATTAATAGATGAAAAAGTTAGAAAAATATTAAAGTTAATGTATAGATTAAATATTTTTTCAGAAGATAGAAAAAGTGGAGAATATAATAGTTCTGAAAGTAGACAAAAAACTCTTGATATAGCAAGAGAAGCAGTAGTTTTATTAAAAAATGAAGAAAATGTTTTACCTTTAAGTAAGAAGGTGAAAAAAGTTGCTGTAATAGGGGAAAATGCTAATATAAGACACTCAGAAGGAGGAGGATCTGCTGAAGTTAAGTCATTATATGAAGTAACACCATTAATGGGAATTAAGATGTTATTAGGTGGAAATGCAGAAGTATCTTACGCTAAAGGGTATACTCATGATTTAAATGAAAGGGAATCAGTAAAGGAAGAGGCTATTGAATTAGCTAAAAATAGCGATATTGTTATTTTTGTTGGTGGATTAAAACATACAAAAGAAGATTTTTCATTATTCCAAAATGCTCTTCATTCATCAAAAGAAGAAAACATGGTTATAAATATAGATAGTGAAGGTAATGATAAAACTGATATGAAATTACCATATAAACAAGATGAAATTATCAATAGTTTATTAGAAGTAAATCCAAATACTGTAGTTGTTATAACAGCAGGCTCTCCAGTTGATATGAGCTCTTGGGTTAATAATTGCAAGGCTCTAGTTAACGTTTCTTATAATGGAATGGAAGGGGGAAAAGCTTTAGCAGAAGTTTTATTTGGAGAGGTAAATCCTTCAGGAAAATTAACAGTTACAATACCTAAAAAATTAGAGGATTCACCAGCACACAGTATTGGAGAGTTTCCAGGGGGAGAGAAGGTAAGATATGATGAAGGTATATTTGTAGGTTATAGATATTTTGTAAGTAATGATGTAGAACCACAATTTGCATTTGGTCATGGTCTTTCTTATACAGAATTTAAATATGAAGATATAAGAGTAAATGTCATTGAAGAAAAGGATGAAATAAATACTGAAGTATCATTTAATTTAATTAATATAGGTGATAGAAAGGGTTATGAAATAGCTCAGCTTTATATTAATGATGTTGAATCAAGTTCAAAAAGACCTACTTTAGAATTAAAAGGATTTGAGAAAGTTTCTTTATTGCCAGGTGAAAGTAAAAAGGTAACTATTAAATTGGATAAAAAAGCTTTTGCATTTTATAGTGAAGATGAAAAGTCATGGATAGTAGAACCTGGTAAGTTTAATATATTTGTTGGTAGTTCTTGTATTAAAATTAATTTAGAAGAATGTATTAATATTAAATCAAAATATAAATTTTAAGGGTAAGAATTATGAGTAATAAATTAAAGTTATGGTATAAAGAGCCTGCAAAAGAATGGGTAGAATCTCTTCCTCTTGGGAATGGTAGATTAGGTTCTATGGTTTCAGGAGATGTATATAATGAGAGAATTGCATTAAATGAAGATACATTGTGGACAGGTATTCCTGTAGATAAAAACAATTATGAGGCTATTGACTATTTAGATGAAGTAAGAAATTTAATTTTAAGTGAAAAATATTATGATGCCCAAGAGCTTATGAATAATAAGCTCTTATCAGGATATACTGAATCATATGCTCCACTTGGTGATTTAAATTTAAGGTTTAATCATATAGAAAAATATGAAGAATACAAAAGAGAATTAGATATAGAAAATGCAAAAGTAACTATAACATACAATATAAATGAAATTAATTATAAAAGAGAAGTTTTTATCTCAGCACCAGATAATGCAATAATAATTAAGTTAACTTCAGATAAAGAAAAAAGTATAAGCTTTAGTGCTACTTTGAAAAGTTTATTAAAATCAGAAATTTATCAATTAGATAAGGATATTATTGCATTAAAGGGAGTAACACCTATAAAAGCTTTACCAGGCTATGTAAACGAAGGTGATGCAATTATTTATGATGAAAATGGACAACTTGGAATGAGATTTGAAGTTCAATTAAAATCAAGAATTAAAGATGGAAATATTAGTGTAAGTAATGGAATACTTAATATAGAAAATGCTACTGATGTAACTTTAATAATAGTTGCTAATACAAGCTTTAATGGATTTAATAAAGAGCCGGGAACTGAAGGAAAAGATGAGAAGCTTTTATGTAGAAAACAATTAGAAAAGCTAAAAGATAAATCCTATGAAGAAATTTTGAAAGATCATATAAGGGATTATAAAAGTCTTTTTGGAAGAGTTGAATTTTCTTTAGGGGATGATGATTTTAGTGATATACCAACAAATGAAAGGTTAGAAAGACTTAGACTTAATGATGAGGATTTAGGACTAATAAGTCTTTATTTCCAATATGGAAGATACCTCTTAATAAGTTCATCAAGAAGTGGAAGTCAGCCAGCAAATTTACAAGGTATTTGGAATGAAGATTTAAGGCCTGCTTGGAGTAGTAATTATACAGTAAATATTAATACTGAAATGAATTATTGGGCAGCAGAAGTTTGTAATTTATCAGAATGTCATACTCCGCTTTTAAATATGTTAAGTGATTTAAGTATAACTGGAGCAAAGACAGCTAAAACAATGTTTAATTGTAATGGATGGACTACAAATCATAATGTTGATTTATGGAGATATTCTAGCACTGTAGGTGGAAGTAGCGAATGGGGATTTTGGCCAATGGGCGGAGCGTGGATGTGTCAACATCTTTGGGATCATTATGATTTTACTAGAGATATAAATTTTTTAAGAAATGAATCATATCCAATTATGAAGGGAGCAGCAACATTTATATTAGATTATTTAATTGAAGATAAAAATGGAAATTTAGTTACATGTCCATCAACATCTCCGGAAAATAATTTCTTGGATGAAGAGGGAAGAAAATGTTGTGCAAGTATAATGTCTACAATGGATATTGCTATTATAAGAGATTTATTTAATAACTGTATATCTGCTATTAACATATTAAATTATGATAAAGAATTTAAGAGCACTTTAATAAAAGCAATAGAAAGAATTCCGCAGTATAAAATAAATAAGTTTGGGGGAGTTCAGGAATGGTTTAAAGATTTTGATGAATATGAACCTGGACACAGACATATGTCTCACTTATTTGCTCTTTATCCAGGAAAGGAAATTACAGAGGGAAAAAATTCATCATTATTTCAAGCAAGTAAAAAAACATTAGAAAGAAGATTAAGCAAAGGTGGAGGGCATACTGGTTGGAGTTGTGCATGGATAATTAATTTTTATGCAAGGTTGAAAGAAGCAGAGTTAGCAGATAAATATTTACATGTATTATTAAAGAAGTTGACATTTATTAATCTATTTTGCGTACATCCTCCATTTCAAATTGATGGTAACTTTGGTGGCACAGCAGGAATAGCAGAAATGCTAATTCAAAGTCATGATGAAGTTATAGAAATATTACCTGCAATTCCTAGTAGTTGGTCATCTGGAAGCGTTAAAGGAATAAGAGCAAGAGGTGGATTTATAGTTGATTTTAAATGGAGAGATAGTATTGTAACTAATTTTTCTATAACATCTACTGTTGGAGGAAAGTGTAAAGTTAAGTTTGATAAAAGTTTTGAAGGTTCAATGATTAATGACTTTATAGAAATAGATACAGTTGCAGGAAAAACTTATAGATTAAAATAGAGAGGAGAATGTGATTAGCTTTAATACTTTTCACATTCTCTCTTTATTTAAGGTGGGGATTATTTGTGCTTTAAAATGAGTATTAATATATAGTTTACAATAAAAATAAAATAAAAAATACTATAATAATTTGATTAATAATACACTGAAAATTATATATTTAAAATAAAAAATAATAAAATTTAAAATAATGTATACAATTACAAAAGAAGTGTGATATATTGAAAGTAATATGTAGAATTTACAATTAATGTAGGTAATTAGAAAGAATTTATAAGTGGGTATTGAGAAATGAAGTTAATAAAAAATATAATTAACAATATTAAAATAAGAACTAAACTAATAATTTCATATTTATCTATAGTAATAGTTACTGTACTTATAGTTGGAGTATATCTAATATCTAGAATGAATAATATAGTAGTAGAAAATGCAATAAAAGAGGGAAGGTATAATAATAATTCTGTTAAGTCTAGAATGGAAGAAGTATTAAAGTTAGCAATAAATACTTCAGATATGATTTATCAAGATGATAATTTACATTCAATGTTAAAAAGAGAATATGATAATTATGGACAAGTTGTTTCAGCATATAATGAGTATACTATATTAAGAGATTATTTAAAGTATTATAACGAGTTTAATGGTGTAGAGATGTATGTAGATAACGATACCTTATTAAGTGCAACAGGAATATTTAAAGTTACAGATGAGATTAGAGAAAGCTCATGGTATAAGAAGGCAATAGAAGATAAAGGAATAATAACTTGGCTATATAAAAAAGATGAAACAACAGGAAATTATAGTTTATCTCTTGTTAGAGCAATTAATTCAACTTCTAAAGGACATATAGGTGTATTAGTAATAAGTATAAATCCTAATTATCTAGCTGATATAGTTAACGATGAGAGATATAAGACAAGCATATTAGTAGATGGTAGAGTTATATATTCAAACGATCTTAAAGTTGGAGAAATTGCAGATTTAGGGAGAAGTGAAGCTGAAGCAAGTTATTATTATGAGATAAATGAAGAGTTTAATGAGAATGGAGATCATTTAATTTTAAATACATTTAAATTAGATAAATCTTTTAATAATACATTTCAAGTCTTAGTAAATGTTCCAGTAGATATAATAACTATGGAATCAAGTACTGTTATTAATAAAGGTATACTTATAATTGGAGTTGCCATAATGTCTTCATTAATTGTAATATTATATTTCTCTAAAAATTTCTCAGATAGAATAAATATATTAAGAAGTGAAATGCATAAAGTTGTTAAGGGAAATTTCAATATTAAAAAGAGCATGGATGGAAATGATGAGATTTCAGAAGTTTATGATGACTTATATATAATGATGGAAAGTATAAATAAATTAATTGATGAAGTATATATTAGAAAGATTCAACAGGAAAAATTAATGGTTAAACAAAAAGAAGCTGAGTTTAAAATGCTAGCAAGTCAAATTAATCCACATTTTTTATATAATACTTTAGAAACTATTAGAATGAGAGCTTTTTGTAGTGGAGATAGGGAGCTTGCAAGTATAGTAAAAAAACTAGGTAAAATTATGAGAAGAAACTTAGAAGTTAGTAATCAAAATGTTTCCTTCGAATCTGAATTAGAGTTAGTTAAGAATTATTTAGAAATACAAGAATTAAGATTTAAAGGTAAGGTTGAACATGAGTTTAATATAGAAGTAAATGCAAAAAAATATAATATACTACCATTATTATTGCAACCAATTGTAGAAAATGCTTTTGTTCATGGTTTAGAGGGTACAAAGGAAAAAGGGAAAATAATTGTAAGTGCATTTGAGGATTTTGGATATCTTCTAGTTGAAATATCTGATAATGGTTGTGGCATGTCAAGAGAGAGATTAGAATTTATTAATGATAATTTAGGAAAAACCAATAAAAAGGAAAATGGACATCAAAGTATTGGAATGGGAAATATAAATGAAAGAATAAAAATATTTTATGGTGATAAATATGGAATACATGTATTTAGTGAGGTAAATGTAGGTACAAAGGTAGTGTTAGTATTACCAGCTATTGAGGGGGATGAGGATTTATGTTAAAAGTTTTAATTGCAGATGATGAGCCATATGTAAGAGAAGGGATAAAAAATATAGTTCCCTGGGGTGAGTGTGGATTTGATATATGTGGAGAAGGTACTGATGGAGATGATACGTATAAAAAGATATGTGATTTAAATCCTGACTTAGTTCTTATAGATATAAGAATGCCAGGAAAATTAGGGGTAGATGTAATTAGAGAAAGTGTAGAGAATGGTTTTAAAGGAAAGTTTATAATAATAAGTGGATATTCAGACTTTCAATATGCAAAGCTGGCTATTAAATATGGTGTAAAATCTTATTTGTTAAAGCCTATAGATGAAGATGAACTATATGATATAGTTATTAATTTAAAAAATGAAATAGAAGAAGAAAAAAATAAAATTAGAAATATTGAGATTCAAAAAAAATATGTTAAGGAATATTCTTTATCTCAGCTTATGCTAGGAAAAAAGGTAGATGATTATGAGGAGGTTAGAAGTTATTTAGATTATTCAAATTATACAGTAGCATTAGTATTTAATTATGATGAAAAAACAAAAAATGAAAATTTAATAGAACTAGAAAACTGTGTAAAAAATAGATTAAATAATATTGATGGAGTAGAGGTTTGTAAGATTAAGAACAAAGTAGCAATATTATTTTGTGATTTTAATAGTAGTCATTCACTTAATATATTAAATAGTGTAAGTAATGAACTTAGCAAATCTTTAAATGGAAAAATATTTTTAACCGTAGGAAAAAAGGTTAATAGTATTGATGATATTATTTTATCTTATACTACAGCAAATGAATTGATGAAAACTAAGTTTCTATTTTTAGAAGAGAGTATATTAACTGCTGAAAGAGTAAGTGAGCTTAGTAAAATGGAATTTTTAGTTGGTGAGATGGATATTATAAATAAGATTTTCACTTATGTGGAAATTGGAGAAAATATTAAAATTAAGGAGCTATTAAAAAGTTTAAAGGAAGTTATTCAATCAAAATTTTATACTGAAGATCAAATTAAAATTTTAATTACGAAAAGTTGCTTAGAGTTTTATGATAAAATTAAAAATGATTATGAAGTAGATAGAAGTTTAATTTTAGATAATGAAGTAATAATAAAGGAGATATATGGCACTGAAAGTTTACAAGAGATTATAGAGGTTTTAGAAAAAAGATTAATTAGTATTTCAAAAGTTATTTCTTTTAATTCTTCAGATAAATCTATAAAGAGAATAGTTAAATATATTGAAAATAATTATTATACCGATTTAAAATTAGAGCTTTTAGCAGAAATATTTAACTATAATAGTGCTTATTTAGGAAAGGTTTTCAAGAATAATACAGGAATGAGTTTTAATACTTACTTAGACACTATAAGAATAGATCAAGCTAAGAAGCTACTTATGGAAGATAAACTTAAAGTATATCAAGTTTGTGAAAAAGTAGGATATAAAAATATTGATTATTTTCATAGTAAGTTTAAAAAATATGTGGGGGTTAGCCCTCTTAATTATAAGAAACAAGTTGAAAGTGGTAAAATAAGTTAATAAATTAAAATACAAGCTTTAAGCATTGGATGCTTAGAGCTTGTATTTTTTTATTGAACTTCTTTTTTTGAGAATATATTGCTAGTAATAAAGAAAGATGCTAATAATACTATTATAGAAATAAGTATTCCTAAAATTGATAAAGCTGAAGTGCTTAAATTTACATTAATTTTTGAAATTATTTCTACTAATGCAGCAGAAAAACATATTGGAAATACTGCAATAAATACCAGAATATATCTTCCTTTTTCAAAGCCTAATAAAAGAGTTGCTGGCATTAATACAGCTGTAAAAAATACTCCTATTATAGCTGTAGATAAAGAAACCTCATAAAGAGATATATTATTTGATATATTAAAGCCAACTACTGTTATAATTACTAATAATATAGATGATATAAGTGTTGCTATTAAAGTATTTATTAAACAATATATATATCTTGAGAAAATATATTCCTTAATAGTAATAGGAAGAGAATATATTAAATAATTCATTTTACTTCTTTCTTCATAAAAAATAACTGAATATGAAGCTAGCATTAAATACATTGCACCTGCAAAAGTAATCATAGTAGGTTGAGTAAAGGCAAATATAGAACCAAAAACTAATATAAAAATTAAATTTTTCTTTATTGCAAACAATGAATTAAATTGTAATTTTAATAAATTCACTAAATTATTCATAAATTAAAACCTCCTAGTGTAATACAATAAAAGATCTTCAAGGGTACACTTTTCATAAATTGCTTCATTCCCAAAAAGTTCATAAGCTTTTTTCTTATTAGATATTAAGCCTTCAAATCCAAAAGCATTCTCTTTTAAAGAAATAAATTGTTTTTTTATTGTATTGTCAATCAAAGCCTTTTTACTTTTAATCAGCACATGATTATCTAATATATAATCTTTTTCTCCTTGAAGAAGAATTTCACCGTTATATACCATAACTATATAATCAGCAGATTTATCTAAGTCTGTAGTTATATGAGTTGAGTAGAAAACAGTCATACTATCCATTTCAATATGATCTTGCATAAGTTCTAAAAACTCATTTCGTATTATTGGATCTAAGCTTGAAGTTGGTTCGTCCATTATTAAAAGTTTTGGATGATGGGATAAAGCCATTATAAGTTCAAATTGCTTTTTTTGCCCTTTAGATAGATCCTTGTAAAGTTTACTTTCATCAATATTAAATTTAGTTAAATAATTTTGATATAATGATTCATCCCAGTTAGGATAAAATTTAGATATTATTTTATGAAGATTAGATAGTTTACTTTCTTCTAGGAATCCAGATTCATCCCCAACATAAGCAATGTTTTCTTTAGTTTTAGTATCTTTATTAATATTACTATTTAATATTTTAATTTCGCCAGAATCAGGCTTAACCATTCCAAGTAAAGATTTAATAGTAGTAGTTTTACCAGAGCCATTTGGTCCGATAAATCCAGTAATATATCCTTCTGGTATATAAAGATTATCTATATTTAAAGAAAAGTTCTTATAATTCTTTTGTAAATTACGAATTTCAATAGAGTTCATATTTATACCTCCTCATAAATACTTTTAAAAATTTCAATACATTCATCTAGCGTTAATCCCAGAGATTTAGCAGATATTATTACGGCTTCAAGTTTATCTTCCATTTCAGCCATGGCAGCTTCTCTTAATCTTTCTGAATTATAACCAGAAACAAAAGTACCTTTACCAATAACTGTTTCAATAAAGCCTTCTTTTTCAAGCTCTTCATAAGCTCTTTTAGAAGTAATAATACTTACTTTAAGCTCTTTTGCTAATGACCTTATTGAAGGAAGTGGATCTCCAGGTTTTAAGTTTCCGTTTAATATTTGATTTTTTATTTGAGTTTCTATTTGTTCGTAAAGTGCAACTGGTGAAGAGTTACTAATTAATATATCCAAGTGATTACCTCCGTATCTGAGTGTATATATTCAATATATACACATAATATCAAATTGCTGATTAAGAATCAATAGTATTTTGAAAAAATTACAAAAAAAGAAGCTACAATTGTAGCTTCTAAATTACAGAAGAGTAATATTTTCACCTATAACAATACATTTAGAATTAGCTCCATGGCCAATTTCTTCTGTTTTAGCAATAGGTAAATTAGGATTATTTATTATTTTTACTACTAATTCTTCGATAGTAGGAGAGATATTACTTTCCTGCATTTTAGTGAAAGTACCTAGTATTAAACCTTGAATTTTATCAAAGACGCCCATTTGTTTAAGTTGATTTAAAAAGGCGGACATAAGCCCAGCTTCACCACCCATACTTTCTAAAAATAAAACTTTATCTGTAAAATCAGGCATATATTTAGTACCTGATAATTTTAAGAGACAACGAATATTTCCACCTACAACAGTTCCTTCTATCTTAGAACCTTGAATAAATTTATAAGAAAAATTAAATAAATCATTTTTATTATTGAATAAGCTATTAGTAAAATTAAATTTTTGATTTTCACTATCAGAATAAATAAGATTTCTTATTTGATAAAGATAAACGGGGTTGTTAGTTTGAGAATAAATAGCATTTAATACTGTAGTTAAATCACTATAACCAAAGAATGGTTTAGGATTTTTAGATATATAATCATAATCCAAATAATCTAAAACTTCGTTGGCTAAATCACCACCTGAAATATCAAAAATTGCTTTTATTTCTTTATTTTTATATAAATTCATAAAAGCTTTTCCTTTGTCTTCAGCAGAACCATTAAAAGGTGAATTAATTTCATAAATATATTCACTGCAAATAGGATTTAAATTTAAATTTTTTAATTGTAATAATAAGCTTTCAATTTTATTCTTATTAACTAATGGTTGACCATTGGAGCAGGCTACGATACCAATATAGTCATTCTTTTTTAAAAGATACATGAAAATACCTCCAATATATAAGTTTTATATATAATTTTATTATTTATATTAAAATTAATAAATATAAAATATATTATAATACTTTTGATATATGAGAGGAAACTTATTTACTATATTAAATCGCAATATACTTATAATAAATCGCAATTATTCACAACAAGCACAAAAACTATACAAAAATTGGAAAATGTGTAATATAATTAAGTGTGATTAGAAAGTAGGTATAAAAGGGGGAAGTATTTATGAAGAGAAAGAAAATTGCTGTATTAATTACGGCTTCGGCCATAGCATTTAATACAGTTAGTTCTCCATCTTATGTAAACGTATTAGCTCATGAAATGCAAGAGTTTAAAAACTTAATAATTGAAGAGGAAATTCCTCAAAATCAAATGACAGCAGTAGCTACATCATCACAATCTGGTGAAGATGGTAGTAAAGCCATAGATGGTGATCTTAATACAATGTGGCATACTCCGTGGTCAATAACTGACAATTCAAAACTTCCACAAAGCTTAACTATAGATTTAGGTGGAAGTAACAATGTAAGTAGTATAAAAGTTTCACCAAGAATATCTCAAACAAATGGAATAATAACTAAATACGAAATTTATGCTATTAATGGTGATGAGGAAACTTTAGTAGCAACTGGTAATTGGAACTTAGATAATTTAGCTAAAGTTGTTGATTTTGATGAGCCAGTTAAAGCAGAAAAGATTAAGATAACAGCTGTAGAGGCAGGTGCTGGATTTGCATCAATAGCAGAAGTTAACATATATAGAGTTAAGGAAGGTGTTGAAAAAGTAGCTAGTTATGAAAATAAAAAGATAAGTAATAATAATGGAATAGATATATCTAGTGATGTTGAAAGTCTTAAAAATTTAGAAAGTGGTACAATAATTTCAAGGTTTGATACTAGTAAAGGTGATATTCAATCATTAATTAGCATTGGAAATAATACTGTTGCTAATGGACATTTTCATCTTTATGTAGCTGATAATACAGTTGGATTTGAAGTAAGAAATCAAAGTGGAAATGTAGCTACTGGAAAGGCTTCAGCAGTTTTAAATAAAGGGATAAATACTGTAGCTTTAAAAGTTACAAGTGGGGAAGGATATAAAATTTTTATTAATGGTAAATTAGCTGGAGAAATTAAAACTACTGCCGCAACATTAAGTGCTGGAGTAGTTGGTGTTAATAACGCATTTATAGGTAAAACGGATAGAGCCTCAGGTAATGAATATCCTTTTAATGGATATATTGATTTTATAGATATCTATGGAGAGGCTCTTTCAGATAAATATTTAATAGATATAACAGGGCAAACAGTATTACCGTCAGAAGAAGAAATACTACCAGAAGGTATGAAAACAGAGCCGATAGATTTATTTAAACCAGGTGATTTAGGATCTCAAAACTTTAGAATACCTGCATTATTTACAACAAAGGATGGAACTGTTATAGCATCAATTGATGTTAGAAATAAAGGTGGCGCAGATGCACCGTGGAATGATATAGATTCAGCCATAAGGAGAAAAACATTAGGAGGAGAGTGGGAAGAAGCTCAAAAGGTAATAGATTATCCTAATGGAGCATCAGTTATTGATACATCATTAACACAGGATGAAGAAACAGGAAGAGTATTCTTATTAGTTACTACATTCCCAGAGAATTACGGATTCTGGCAAGCTGAGGCTGGTAGTGGATATACAGAGATTGATGGAGTTAAATATAGATCCTTATATGATGCTTCAGGAAAGCTTTATACAATAAGGGAATCAGGAAATGTTTATGATAGTGAAGGAAATATAACAAATTATAATGTAAATGTTAACACTATGAAATTAACTAAAGATAACAATGTAGTAGGTAATGTTATGACTGCAAGTTGTGAATTAAAGGTTTATGGTACAAGTTATTTAAGTTTAATATATAGTGATGATGATGGTGCTACTTGGAGTAAACCAGTAGATATAAACTCAGATATAAAGGCTGATTGGATGAAGTTCTTAGGAACTGGACCAGGATCAGGTATTCAAATTAAAAACGGAGAATATGCAGGAAGAATAATATTCCCAGTATATTATACAAATGGAGCAGGAAAGCAATCAAGTGCAGTTATTTATAGTGATGATCATGGGGAAACATGGAATATGGGTGAGTCTCCTAATGATGGTAGAGATTTGGGGGATGGATCCTTTGGAGATTCACAAACAATGACTGGTGGCCTTGAGTTAACTGAATGCCAAGCAGTTGAAATGCCTAATGGACAATTAAAGCTATTTATGAGGAATACTGGTTCATATGTAAGAATAGCTACAAGTTTTGATGGTGGAGCAACTTGGGATTCTGAAGTTTATGAAGATACAAATTTGCCAGAGCCATATTGTCAATTAAGTGTTATGAATTATAGCAAAAAAATAGATGGACAAGACGCTATTGTATTTGCTAATCCTAAAGGAACTGGGAGAACAAATGGAACAGTAAGATTTGGTATTATAAAACAAAATGGAACTCATTCTAATGGAGAACCAAGATATGAGTTTGAATGGAAATATAATAAATTAGTTAAAGCAGGTACTTATGCGTATTCATGTTTAACAGAGTTACCAAATGGTGATATTGGATTATTTTATGAGGGAACAGATAATAAAGAAATGTCTTATATAGAAATGTCACCAGAATATATTAAGTTTGATTATGAATCATCATTAGAAGAGCTTGTAGATCCAGGTAAAATAGAGTCAATAGAGTTATTAGATGGTAAGAATAGTTATACTCCAGGAGACAAAATAACTGTTAAGTTATCTTTTGATCAAGCTGTAAGCTTAATTGGTAATAAAAATTTAATATTAAAGATTGGAGACAGCAAGATAATATTAAATCCAATATCAGAAGGTAATGCAAGGGAGTTTAAATTCGAAGGAACACTACCAACAACATTAAGTGAAGGAACATTTAATTTAGTATTAGAGTGCAATAATGATATTGAAATATTAAATACAGTTGGTAAAAATACAACTTTAAATGGGGATATAGAGTTAGGCAATAGTATTACAATAAATAAAGTCATAGATAAATCAGATTTAGTAAAAGTCATTGAAAATGCTAAGAATATAATAGAAAATGAAACAGATAAATATACAGAGTCATCAATAGATGCATTAAAGGAAGCTATAGCAATAGCAGAGGAAACTGTTGCTAATGAGGTAGCAACACAAGAACAAGTAGACTCTTCTTATAATGTCTTATTAAGAGCTTATTTAAGCTTAAGATTAACTCCAGATAAGTCTTTACTCGAA
>ERZ791879.371-NODE-371-length-39210-cov-8.108185_pt1 | contig 39210 bp, 37 predicted proteins | sample MGYA00510162_ERZ791879 | MGnify/ENA primary metagenome ERZ791879 (study PRJEB30046, sample SAMN00792113) | human gut metagenome | study: EMG produced TPA metagenomics assembly of the A metagenome-wide association study of gut microbiota in type 2... | reverse complement strand
ATTAATTAGTATATGGATATGATAAATTATTATTGATTTTAATATATAATAATTCTATTTTTAGAGTATTAGTAGTGGAAATTGAGAAAAAATAAAAATAAAAATATATTAAGGAGAATAGAATGATACCAATAGAAAATTTTATTGAAGATGCAATTAGAAAATTAAGAAAGCTTGAAGTATATAGTAGACTTGATATAAGGACATATAAAAAGGATAGAAGTATTGTTATTGAAAAGCTTGAAGAAGGTTATAATTTATATGAAGACGGATTTGAAAAAGAAGAGTTTAAAAATTTATCACAAGAAGAGCTTAAAAAACTTTTAAAGGTACTGCAAAGAAAAGAATTTCCAAGAAGTAATATGGTTAGATTTTATGTGCTTGAAGGAAAGGATGTAAGATAAATGAATGTAATAATTGAAAAAATTAACTATTTACAAAAGAAATATCAAAATTAAAAGGTGTAACAAAGTAATTTTACTTACATATAACTATGTTTTGATGTATTATAGAAAAGAAATAAATTTATATACTACTTACTATAGTGATTGGAGCAAAAGATGAAAGTAAATATGTTTATACCAAAATATATGTTAACTTTTAAATGTATTGGGTCAGCTTGTACAGATACATGTTGTGCAGGTTGGGATATAAATATAGATGAAGATACATATAAAAAATATACTAATTGTACTGGAGAACTTAAAGAATTAGTACAAGGAAAAATTAGAGAAAATAAAAATAGCTATGATTATCTAAATAAGGGATTTATGATACTAAAAGTGGGAAATAAATGTCCATTTTTAAATGATAATTTACTTTGTGATATTCATGGTGGAGTTGGGGAAGAAAATTTATGTATAACATGCAAAAGGTTTCCTAGGGTATATAATATTATAGATGATATATATGAAAAATCCGGGTTAGCATCGTGTCCAGAAATATGTACTAAGGCATTTTTAAATAAAGATAAAATGGAATTTATTGAAATTGAAGAAAGTATTGATGAAAGTGCTATTGAAATAAGAAGAATAATTGATACTGAAGTTTTTGAAGGAAGTGATAATTTACTTCAATATTTTTGGGATATAAGAATAAATTCTATAAATATAATACAAAATAGGAATTTTTCTATTGAAGAAAGATTAGGTATATTGGAGTCTTTTTATAATAAAATTGAAGAGTATCATAATGAAAAAGATTTTGAGGGAATAGAAGATCTTTTAGAAGAGTATAGTGAAGGAAATATTGATTTTGATTCTTTAAAAACTTTAGATTTAAATGAAAGCAATGAATTTTATTTAAGCCTTTTAGATGAAGAGTTAATAAAAAATATAAGAAGTGTTAGATTAAAAGAATGTGTTAAAGAATATAAAAAAGAAATTTTAAAAGTAAATAATATTGTAAAGCACATAAATGATGAGAAAAGTCTTTTAAGTTTAATAGAGAAATATTCTTATATTTTAGAAAATTATTTAGTAAATCAGATATTTAAAGATTTAATTCCATTCAATAGGGGAGAAAGTTTAAATTTAAGTATAAATATATTAATTAATAGTTATAAAATAATAAAAGCCTATATAGTTGGAATAGCTTTAAATAATAAAGAGATAAACGAAGATTTAATTATAAGAGTTATACAAAGTTTAAGTAAGGATATAGAGCATAATAAGGTATTTAAAAATTTATTAGAATCAGAAATATAGAGAATGAAATGTGTTACTAAAATTGGATTTAATTGTTTAGTAACACATTTTTTGTAGCTTAAATTTGTTATAATATTTAGTATATAAGATTAAAAGGGGGGAGGTATAAATGAAGTATGATTGTGGATTTACTAAGGAGAATAAATGGTTTAGATATCGTGCAGCAGCTATTATTATAGAAAAAGACCATATTCTTTTTGCTGGAAATGAAAGAGAAAACTATTATTATTCTATTGGTGGTGGAGTTCATATTGGAGAATCTGCAGAAGAAGCTGTAAAGCGTGAAGTTTTAGAGGAAACTGGTGTTGAATATGAAGTTGATAGATTAGCATTTATACATGAAAATTTCTTTGATGGAGATGGTACTTTAGAAGGTAAGGAATGTCATGAGATAGCTTTTTATTTTTTAATGAAGCCTAGAGGAACACAAGAACTAAATAGTAATAGTTATACTCAAGGAGTCAAAGAAAATATGTATTGGTTACCTATAGATAAATTAAAGGAATATAGAGCATATCCAACATTTTTTAAAGAAAAATTAAAAAATATAAAAAATGAAATTGAGCATATTATTACTTACGAAGACTAAAATTTAATGGGAATTATATTTTTAGGAGGGATATTATATGAGAATAGATGATAAGGTTGAAACTAAAAGATTAATATTAAGAGAATTTACTCATGCAGATTTTGAAGATGTACATGCATATGCAAGCAATTTAGAAAATATAAAATACATGATATGGGGACCTAATAGTAAAGAGGATACTATTGAATTCTTAGATGATTGTATATCTAATATAGATAAAAATCCACGTACGCAATATGATTTTGCTATTACGCTAAAAGAAAATGGAAAGGTTATAGGAGGATGTGGCATTTACTTAAATGATGGATTATATGAGGCAATGTTAGGATGGGTACTTCATAAGGATTATTGGAAACAAGGATATATGACAGAAGCAGGGAAGGAATTAGTTAGGTTTGCATTTGAAGATTTAAAGTTACACAGATTATATGCAACTTGTGATGCCGAAAATTATGGGTCATACCGTGTTATGGAAAATCTAGGAATGAGAAGAGAAGGACATATTATAAAAAATAGAAAGTTTACAGGATTTAAAGATGAATGGCATGATGAGCTATTTTATGGAATACTATATGAGGAATGGAGTAAGAGAAAAGATTGTAATTTACAATAATTATTTAAAACGGCAAAATGATATTAGAAAATAAATAGAAAGATTAGGAAAATAAATGAAGATAGGAGTAGTAGTGTTAGTATTAATAAGTATATTAATACTAATAAAATCATATAAGTCAAAAGTAAAAGGATATGTTGGGGAAAAGCTTGTAGCTAAGAAATTAAGTAAATTAAATAAAAGAAAATATAAGATAATAAATAATTTATTATTAAAAACATTAAAGGGAACTGCACAAATAGATCACATAGTAATATCACAATATGGAATATTTGTTATTGAAACAAAAAATTATAAGGGAATAATTACTGGAAATGAATATGATGATAACTGGAATCAAATACTATTTAATAATAAAGAAGTATTAAGAAATCCAATAAAACAAAATAATGGACATATTAAGGCATTAAAAGACGTTATACCAGCATTAAGATATAAGAAAATAAACTCTATAATTTTATTTACTAAAAGATCAAACTTAAAAGTTAATACTGAAACTACAGTTATATATTATAATAAAGTAAATAAAGTAATTAAAAGAAGTAGAAAAAAAGAATTTACAAAAGAAGAAGTTGATTATATATATAAAAAACTTAATGAACTTAATATTGATTGTTTTAAGCAAAGAGTAGTTCATGTAAAAAATGTGAAAAGAAATATTAAAGAAGCTGAAAAGAAATTAAGAAAAAATAAATGCCCAAGATGTGGAGGAAAGTTAAAAAAGAAAAAAGGGAAATATGGAAAGTTTAAGAGGTGCAAAAACTATCCAGAATGTACTTTCAGAATTAATATTTAGTATAACATAATATATAGAAAAGTGGTGATAGTAATGGTTGATTTATGTTTATTGGGTTGTGGAGGTGGAATGCCTATGCCATTTAGGAGTTTATCTGCTAGCCTTTTAAACTTTAAAGGAAGAAAGATTCTTATAGATTGTGGAGAAGGTACACAAGTTTCTATGAGAATGGTGGGATGGGGGTTTAAATCAATTGATGTAATTTGTATAACCCATTGTCATGGAGATCATATTATTGGATTACCAGGAATTTTATCTACTATAGGAAATAGTGGTAGAGTAGAGCCCTTAACAATAATAGGACCAGAAGGAATAACAGAAGTAGTAAATGGACTTAGAGTTATTGCTAAATATTTACCTTATGAAGTTAATATAATTGAAAATCCTAAAGAAGTTAATTTAAGTGTAAATAAAGAAAGTTTAGAAGTAATAAATGAGAATGGACAAATAAAAATAAGTGCTTTAGAAGTAGAGCATTCATCACCATGTTTGGGGTATAGTTTTTATTTTAAGCGTGATAGGAAGTTCTCACTAGAAAAGGCTGAAGAAAATAATGTTCCTAAAGTTTTATGGAATAAACTACAAAAAGGAAATGAAGAAGTTATTACATATGAAGGAAGAGAATATAAAAAAGAAATGGTTCTTGGAGATGATAGAAGAGGAATAAAATTAAGTTTAATTACAGATAGTAGACCACAAGATCAAATGATTAATTTTATAAAGGAAAGTGATTTATTTATTTGTGAAGGTACATATGGAAATAATGATGATATAGAAAAAGCTATTAAAAATAAGCATATGACATTTGCTGAAGCTGCAAAACTTGCTAGTGATAGTAATTGTAAAGAGCTACTATTAACTCATTTTACTCCAGCTATGTTAGAACCAAAGTTATATGAAGAGAATGCAAGGAATATTTTTGAAAATACAATAATAGGTGAAGATAGGTTAATAAAGAGTCTTAGTTTTTCTTAGTAAGGAGAAGCTAAGACTCTTTTAACTAATCTAGAACTTCTAATATTTCATTGTGTAAGTGTAGTAATATAGCATCAGAATTTTTAAACCATTGTTCAATAGTATTTATATTATCATAAATATATTTATAAATATATTCAACAACATCATTAATTTCTTCAATAGCATATTCATAAACTATATCTATTTTATCAATAGAAACTAAGGTTTTAGCAATTTGAGATTTAATAGCATCATCAATTATTAAGAAATCATTACTAAATCTAGATATTAAAATATCTTTTTGTTTATTTATATATTTAGATTCTGTATAACTAACTTTAAGATAAGATAAAAACTTTTCAAAGTCTCCTACATTATCTAAAGGCTCTAGTGTAAACAAAATTCTAAAGAATAAGTTCCAATTAAACTCACTATTAATTACACTTTCAAAATACTCACCAATAATTTTTTTGAAAGAATCATCATATACTACATTTCTTTCAAAGTTTAAGTAAGAATTAAAGTCTAATTTTTCATCAGAAATTAAGTTTAATCTATTTAAAGCATTTATTAAAATTTCAGTATAATCAGAATCATTTGAAATACTATTTTTAAAGAATACATATTCAACTATAGTTTCACAGGAATCTTTAAAATTAATATTCATATCAATAGACTCTACCATCTTTTTAGAAAACATGTCGTAAATAAATTTTGACACTATTTCTTGGAGATGTCTTTTGTTTGAAGCATTGGTTTTTGCTTTTTTTGATTCAACATGTTTTAAAACTGTTAATAGTTGATTATCTATCATAGTTAAATTATTTTTTATAGAATTCATTATGTCTTTTAAGAATTTATCTTCAATAACATAATTAGAATTTTTATAAATTATTTGATGTTCTATTTCGCTCCAAAACATATTTGTAAGAGATTTAATTTGTAATTCAAAGGGAATTGTTAAATTATCATAAATAAATTTTCCATCAATTCTATAAATAGTGAAGCCATTTTTTTGTTTTTGTGGCTGTTTACCAGAAAGTTTAAGAAATATATTATTACTATCATCGCTAAAGAAGAAATCATCATCAGCTTTTTTATTAAAATATTTTTTTAAAAAACGATAAATCTTTTTTTCATCATCTCCAAATCTACATTCAATTCTTATACCAATAAGATCACTTAATTTATATATAAGTTCATTTGCATTAGGATAGCGTTTATAATAATGATTTCTAAGTATTTTTTCACGTAAACTTTCTACAGATTTAACTCTACAACTAATATTTGAAAACTCACAATAACTTTCATTCAAAATAGTAAAAAATGATTTTTCTAAATTCATAGAAGCTTTAATTAAAGCTTCATTATTATTTTCTAACTCATTTAAGGCTATTTCTAAATAGTCAAATTCTTTAATATTCAAAGCTACACCTCTGTCTATATATTAATATCATTATCATTATACAAATTTAAAGTCAATATATCTAGTTTTTGCTAATAATTCACAATCTATTAATAGTATTTAACAAAAATAAATTTGTGCTATAATGGTGTAGTTGAAAATTTTAATAGATTGGGGGTATAAGATTGAGTGACGATATTATAAAAAAGCTAACCCTTGAGATAAACAAACATGAAAGTTTAGAAGATAAAGAACTTAAGATTATAAAGTTCCAACTTTTAAGAAAAAGTATGATTTTAAAGGTTGTTTTAAGAGGAAAAGAAAAATTAGCTCATGAAGAAGAGGAACTAATTAAAAAAATTATTTGTAAAACTTTAATGATAAGAATTACTGTAGAAATAGTTTTTTATAGAGATGCTTCAGATATTACATTAGATGAAGTAATACAAAATCATTGGATTGAATGTATTTCCGAAACAATTAAAAAGACACCATTATGTAAAAGTCTTTTATTAAATTGTAGGAAAGAAGTTAATGAAAATAAAGTATCTGTATTTAATGGATATGATAAATTAACAGAACATCTAAAAGGAAAAGGTGGAGAAAAGAATTTAGAGGATACTGTTAAAGCAATGTTTGGCATATCTTGTAGATTTGAAATAAAATATGATCCATCAATGGAAGTAGTGATAGACTATGCAGCAAGAGAAAAAGAAGAAAAAGAGCTGTTAAACAAAGCTATGCAGGCTAGAGCTCAAGAAATGAGTAAAGAGTCCAGTGGTGCAAGTAAGCCAGCAGAGAAAAAGTCAGCTGAAAAGAAACCATATGAAAAGAGAGAAAATAGTTATAAGAGAGAACCAAAGGCTGAAAATGCTATATATGGTAGAAATATTTCTATTGAAGCTACGCCAATAAATGAAATAAATGAAAGATCAGGATATGTTGCAGTTTTAGGAGATGTATTTAAAGTAGAAACTATGGAAACTAAAACTGGTAAGATAATATTAACATTCTATATAACTGATTATACTAGCTCTATAACAGTTAAATGTTTCTTAAAACCACAGGAAAAAGATGAAGTTCTTGATAATGTTAAAAAGGGTCTCTACTGTAAAGTCAGAGGTGAGGCTGTATATGATACTTATCAAAGAGAAGTAGTTATAATGGGTAGAGATATCTTGAAGATGAAAAAAATGGAGAAAATGGATGGAGCTGAAGAAAAAAGAGTTGAGCTTCATTGCCATACTACAATGAGTGCAATGGATGGTGTTACACCAGTTTCAAAAATTGTAGAGAGAGCAGCAAAATGGGGTCATCCTGCTATAGCTATTACAGATCATGGTGGTGTTCAAGCATTCCCAGATGCACAGATTGCAGCTAAAAAGAATAAAATAAAGGTTATTTATGGAGTAGAAGGATATTTAGTAGATGATGGTGTGCCATTAGCTTTAAATGAAAAGGGTCAAAACTTAGATGATACTTATGTTGTATTTGACTTAGAAACAACAGGATTTTCATCTAAAAATGATAAAATAATAGAAATAGGCGCTGTAAAAATTCAAAATGGAGTTATTATAGATAACTTTAGTGAATTTGTTAATCCAAGAAGACCAATACCTTATAATATAACAGAACTTACAGGAATAAATGATGATATGGTAAGTGATGCACAGGCAATAGAAGAGGTATTACCAAGGTTTATAGAGTTTATAGGGGATTCAGTTGTTGTAGCACATAATGCAAGTTTTGACTGTAGCTTTATATCTAAGAATTGCAATGATTTAGGTTTGGAATTTTCACCAACTATAGTGGATACAGTTCCACTTTGTAGATTTTTATATCCAGAATTAAAATCTGTAAAATTAAATCTTGTAGCGAAACATTTAGGAGTTAAGCTTGAAAGTCATCATAGGGCCGTAGATGATGCTAAGGCAACAGCTGATATTTTAGTTGAATGCTTCAAAAAGATAAAAGAAGAATTGGAAGTAGAAACTTTAGAAGAGCTAAATAAAATATTCTTAGAAAAAGTTGATATTAAAAAATTACCAACTTACCACATAATAATTTTAGCTAAAACTCAAGCTGGAATTAGAAATTTATATAAACTTGTATCAGAAGCACATATAGATAATTTCTTTAGAAGGCCAAGAACTAAAAGGTCTAGACTTATGGAAATGAGAGAAGGACTTATAATTGGAGGTGCTTGCGAAGCTGGAGAAATTTATAGATCTGTAGTTGGTGGTAAAAGTGATGAAGAAATAAAAGAGGTAATGAGTTTTTATGATTATGTAGAAATTCAACCTATTGCCAATAATGCTTATATGATTGAAAAAGGTTCAGTAAAGGATGAAGATGAACTTAAGGACATTAATAGAAAAATTTATGATTTAGCAAAGGAAATTAATAAGCCTACCGTAGCAACTTGTGATGTTCATTTTCTAGATCCACATGATGAAGCATTTAGAAGAATAATTATGGCAGGACAAGGATTTGGAGATGCTGATAATCAACCTCCTCTTTATTTAAGAACTACAGAAGAGATGTTAAAAGAATTTGCTTATTTAGGAAGTGACATTGCTAAAGAAGTAGTTATTAAAAATCCACAAGCAATAGCAAATTCTGTAGAAGAAAATTTAAAACCTATTCCTGATGAAACTTATCCACCTAAGATTGAAGGTGCAGATGATGAGATTAGAAATATGACAATGAATAAAGTTCACTCTATATATGGTGATCCACTTCCGGAAGTAGTACAAAAAAGATTAGATAAGGAGTTAAATTCTATTATAAATAATGGATATGCTGTACTTTATCTAATTGCACAAAAGTTAGTTGCAAAATCTTATTCAGATGGGTATCTAGTAGGTTCAAGAGGATCTGTTGGTTCATCTTTCGTTGCAACCATGTCAGATATAACAGAGGTTAATGGATTGCCACCACATTATGTATGTCCTAAGTGTAAGAAGTCACATTTCTTCTTAGATGGTTCTGTAAGTTCAGGAGCCGATTTAGAAGATAAGGATTGCCCAGATTGTGGTGTACCTTATATAAAAGATGGTCACGATATTCCATTCGAAACTTTCTTAGGATTTGAGGGAGATAAAGAACCTGATATTGACTTAAACTTCTCTGGAGATAATCAAGGTGATATTCATAAATACACAGAAGTTTTATTCGGAAAGGGATACGTATTTAAGGCTGGAACAATAGGTACAGTGGCAGAAAAAACAGCTTATGGATTTGTTAAGAAATACTTAGATCAAAAAGGGATAATTGCATCCCAAGCAGAAATTGAAAGATTAACTATTGGATGTACAGGTATTAAAAGAACAACAGGACAGCATCCAGGTGGAATCATGGTTGTACCTAATTATACAGATGTTTATAATTTTACACCAATACAAAGACCAGCAGATGATGCTACATCAGATGTAACAACTACACATTTTGATTACCATTCTATTTCAGGAAGACTCTTAAAGCTTGATATACTGGGCCACGACGATCCGACAGTACTTAGAATGTTACAAGATATAACAGGTTTAGATCCAAAGACTATACCTCTTAATGATAAAAAAGTACTGTCTTTATTTACATCACCTGAAGCTTTAGGTGTTACAAAAGAAGAACTTGAATGTGAAGTTGGTTCTTATGGTTTACCAGAGTTTGGAACAAAATTCGTTCGTCAAATGCTTGTAGATACACAACCACAAACATTCTCAGATTTAGTTAGAATATCTGGACTTTCTCATGGTACTGACGTTTGGCTTAATAATGCTCAATACTTCATTAAAGAAGGATATACTACACTTAGAGATTGTATTGCAACAAGAGACGATATCATGGTTTATCTTATGTATAAAGGTGTTGAGCCTAAAACTGCATTTACAATAATGGAAAGTGTAAGAAAAGGTAAGGGCTTAACGGAAGAGTTTGAAAAAACCATGAAGGAAAATAATGTTGAGGATTGGTATATAGAAAGTTGTAAAAGAATCAAGTACATGTTCCCTAAAGGTCATGCCGTTGCTTATGTTATGATGGCTGTTAGAGTTGCTTATTATAAGGTATATTATCCACTTGCATATTATGCAACTTACTTTACAGTAAGAGGTGCAGATGATTTTGATGCAGATTTAATATGTAAGGGAGAAACTGCAGTTCATGCAAAACTTCAAGAGTTATATGCACTTGGTAATCAAGCTACTGTAAAGGACAAGGGATTAATAACTGTTTTAGAGCTTTCTTTTGAAATGTATAAAAGAGGATTTAAAATGCTTAAGGTAGATTTATATAAATCAGATGCAACTAAATTCTTAATAGTAGATAATGCATTAAGACCACCACTAAGTTCTTTACAAGGGGTGGGAGTAAACGCAGCTAAATCAATTGCAGAAGCAAGAAAAGATGGTGAATTTATATCAAAAGAAGATCTAAGATTAAGATCAAAGGTATCTAAAACTGTAATTGAGACATTAAGTAATCATGGTTGTTTAGAAGGTATGTCTGAAACAAATCAATTATCATTATTTTAAAATAAACACTTAAAAGGACTAATCAATAGTGGTTAGTCTTTTTTATTTAAAAAGAATATTCAGCTATTATAGTTTTTGTAACTACATTATTATCATTAATAATATTTTCGCTTTTACTTAAATTTGTTTTATAGGTAAATTATATAAACAAAAATACGAACAATTATTATATGAGAAACATAAAATATATTTAAGTAATAATAAAGGAGACTAATGTGAGCTACAATTCAATTTATGATATTGTTGGATTTAATAATGAGGTAAATAGACTTGAAACTCAAGCTAAATTAGGGTGGAAAAAAGAATTTAGAACTTTAAAGTGGTTAGGACTTAAGGATGGGATGAGGATATTAGATGTTGGTTCAGGAACAGGAGCATATACCGAATTATTATTAGAAAACTTACCTCATAGTTCGGTAACTGCTTTAGAAGTTGATAAGAAATTATTTGATATCTCAAAGGATCGATTAAGTGATTATGAAGGGAATAGACTTAATTTAAAGTTTGGCTCTATAAAAAACAGTGGCCTTAAAGAAAATAGTTATGATTTTGTAGTTTGTAGATTTGTATTTCAGCATCTAGAAAATCCTATGGATGCAACAAGAGAAATATATAAATTATTAAAACCAGGAGGAATAGTCGCAATTATTGATTCAGATAGAGGAATGTATGGGGTAAGTGATCCAGATATGTTATTTAAAAGTGGGAGAGGTTTTATTAGTCAGATAGAAAAAAGGGCAGGGTGGAATAGAGAAATTGGACGTAAACTTCTTAAAATGCTGAAATATACTGGCTTTGAACAGTTAGATTTTGAAGCGGTAACTGTTCATAGTGATTTGGTTGGTATAAAAAATATCCTTGGAGATAATAAAGTACCTCCAGAGATAATTAAAATGGTTAGTAGAAGTAATCCGAGATTAGCTAAAATTATGAGAATTTGTAGCGATAGTTCTCAGAGAGAGAAATGTACAATAATATTTTTAAACTTAATAGCAAAAGGCGAAAAGCCTATTAATTAACATAGAAAATAAAAAAAAGGGCCTTTATGACCCTTTTTATTTTAATTATTAAGTTCTAAAATCAAATTTAGTTGAACATTTTTTACAAGTAACAACTATATTACCTTTACCTCTTGGAAGTCTAAGCTTTTGTTTACAGTTAGGACATTTAGTGATTTTATAGTTACGAAATTGAGTATATTTTATTTTTATGTTTTCAAACATATAAGATAAATTATTTAAATCATATACAGGTAAATTATAAGGGATAGATTTACCAAATTTTTTTAAAAATTTATTTGTATATGTATAGAAAACATTATATTCATCTTTTCTTTTATATATTTTTTTTGAAAACGCCCTATATACAGCATAAATTAAAATAAGTGTTCCTAAAAATCTAGTGTAATCAAAAATATTAAGTATACAAGATATAAGAACTAATATTATTGATAATAAATCAAATCCATAAGTACCATTTAAAAAGTTCATATAATCACCCCAAAGTAGAAAAATTAAATATATAGTTTTTAAAAATAATTATAATATAAATTAAAGAGTTGTACAATTTATTTTATATTAACAAGTAATGAATAAAAAATTAACAATACAAAACTCTAATTAAAAAATAAGAGTATAGCTGTTAATTGAAGTAAAATAATAGCGGGAAATCCTAATGTGAATTTTAAGTGTTTTGTTTTATGTCTAAAAGTATACATTCCAAGTATTCCTCCAATACTACCACCTATAATAGCTAATATAAAAAGTGTTTTTTCACTTATTCGCCATTGTCTCAACTTAGCTTTTTGTTTATCTATGGCCATAAGAGTAAAAAGTAGTATGTTGGTAAATACTATATAAACAAATATAAATTTCATAAAACCTCCTAAAGAAAAAACACTGATATAAATATAATTCAGTGTTTTTATAAAATTTATTTTTCTTCACCTTTAATTAATCTAGCAATGTTACTTTTATGTCTCCAAAATACTAAAAGGCAAGTAAAAAGAGTAGCATAAACATAATATTTATTATAGCCTAATAAAAGAGTTGATAAAAATAATGTAACACCAGCAGCTAAAGAACGAATTGAAACAATTTTTGTTACCAATTTTAAGCCGAAGAAAATTACAGCTGTAATTAAAAAAGGTATAGGAAGAACTATCATAAAGGCAGCTGCAGAAGTAGCTACACCTTTACCACCTTTAAATTTTAAAAAGATAGTATAGTTATGTCCTAATATTGCTGCAATGGCTACTAATGATAAACTTAAACTTGCATCAGTTTTTAGTATATCACTCCAAATCAAAATACGTGTTAATAGTACTGGAATAATGGCTTTTATCATATCACATATTGCTGTTATTTTTGAAAGTTTTTCACCTGCAACTCTTCTAACATTGGTAGCACCAATGTTACCACTTCCATATTCTCTTACATCTTTATTAAGTTTCTTTTTTACTAAAATATATCCGCTAGGAATTGATCCCATAAGATATGAAAAAACAATTAATAATGGTAGCATATATACCTCCTTATATATCTTTACATAAATATAATATTTAAGAATATTAAATTATGCAAGAAATATTTATAAATAAAAAGTTACTAAGCTTATAGTCTTAATAGCAATAATATAAAGAGTAACATACAATATAACATTAAGAAGTGAGAGGTAAATCTTATATGGATAAATGGGATGAATTTGCTATTATAACTTTTATTACTTGTGATGCTATATTGGAGAACGTTTACGAAATTAAAAATTTTTATAAATATTATTATAAGAATATTAAAAGAGAGGTTAAAGATATAATTAGTAGGTTAATTAAATAACAATTAATGAAAAAAATATAAGTAATAACATTGGAGAAAAAAATGGTAAACATAAAAAAATATAATTAGGAAAGTATAAGTAATATGAAATTTTTATATTAAAAATATAAAAACTTATATTAATATTACTCATTACCAATAAATTTGAGTACTAAATTTATATCGATAATATTAGTAGGGTATTTGTAGATAAAATTTTAAATATAGGTTAAATTTACATATAAATGTATGAAAATTAGAATAATATGGATTAATTTAATATTATTGATAAAAAATTTAAAATACAAAGAGCGGAAAGTGGGAAAAACGTTGACAAAGACAAAGTTATTGTCGTATTCTGTAATAGCGCGAAAATCTAGCGGTTTTTGTATTTAATAGTATATGTATTAAAAAAAACATGAGGTGAATTATCAATGGGAATAAGACTAGAGAAACTAGTTGTAAAATTTGGAGATTTTAAGGCACTTAATGAAGTTACTTTACAAATTCCGAAAGGAAAGTTAGTTTCATTATTAGGACCTTCAGGATCAGGGAAATCAACAACATTATTTACTATCTCAGGAATTCATAAACCACATAGTGGAAAGATTTATTTTGGAGATAGAGATGTAACTGGATTAGAACCAGAAGAATTAGGAATAGGATTAGTATTCCAAAATTATGCATTATATCCACATATGACTGTAAGAGAAAATATATTATTTCCTTTAAAAAATTTAAAGTGGGATAAAGCAGAAGCAGAAAAAAGAGCATTAGAGGTTGCTAAGATTGTAAAAATTGAAAGTCAATTAGATAAAAAGCCAGCTCAACTTTCTGGAGGACAACAACAAAGAGTTGCTATTGCAAGAGCATTAGCAAAGAAGCCAGATATTCTACTTCTTGATGAACCTTTATCAAACTTAGATACAAAGTTAAGAGTTGAAACAAGACAAGAAATTAGAAGAATTCAAAAGGAAACAGGGGTTACAGCTATATTTGTAACTCACGATCAAGAAGAGGCTATGTCTATTTCAGATGAAATTGTATTAATGAAAGATGGTGCAATACAACAAGTTTCATCACCTAGTGATATATATATGAATCCGGTAAATAAATTTGTTGCATCTTTTATAGGAAGTCCAGAAATGAACTTTATAAATTTAGAATGTAAAGAAGGAACTTCTATTATTGATTCGTTAACAATAGAAAATTTACCTAAAAATAAATCAAAGGTTATTTTAGGGGTAAGAGCAGAAGATTTTGAAGTAGCAGATAAGGGATTAAAAACTAAAGTTGTTACAGTAGAAATATTAGGTAGAGAAAGATTGTTAACATTAGATCATAACGGGATTAAATACAAGATGTTAGTTGATAAAGAGTTCTTTATTGATGAAGGTGCAGAGTTAATAATTAAGCCAAAGACAGGCAAGAGTTATGTGTTTGATGCTGAAAGTGAGGAGTTCATAACAAAATGCTAAAGAAGACAAATAAATTTAAAGGATATATATATTTACTACCTGCACTTATAATACTTGCTGTTTTTGTATTTTATCCTATAATTAATACAATAATTTTTAGTTTTGATGAAACTAAAGCTAGTGGATTTGTTTTTGGATTTGGATCATATAAATATCTGTTCCAAGACAAAAGGTTTATACAATCTTTAATTAACACTGTAATTTATGCTGCTATAGTTCCAGCTCTATCAGTATTTATTTCTTTGCTAATAGCTAATGCTTTAGCTAATATAAGAAATGAAAAAGTGAGAGGTATATTCCAAAGTATTTACTTTTTACCTTATGTAACTTCACTAGTTGCTATAGGGATAGTATGGTCTTGGTTATTTAACTCTGAATATGGAATTATTAATTTCTTATTAGGGAAAATAGGAATAAACCCTATAAACTGGCTTAATGATCCTAAGTATGCAATGGTAGCATTAATAATATTTGCTGTATGGAAGAGTTTGGCTTTTAATACCTTAATATTAACTACAGGTATTGCATCAATAAATCCACAATATTATCAAGCTGCTAAAATCGATCAGGCTACAAGTGGAACTATATTTAGAAAGATAACTGTTAAATTAGTTTCTCCTATGATTGCTTATACATATGTTATTAGTTTAATAGCTGCTTTTAAAGTTTACACGGAAGTTTATGTTCTATTTGGAGGACGTACATTAGATGGTGCAGTTTCAACTGTTGTTAGATATATAATTGATAGATTCTATGGAGATCAAGATTTTCCACTAGCATTTGCTGCTTCAGTTGTTCTATTAATTATAATATTAACTGTTACTTTAGTACAAAAAACAGTTGCTCGTAATAAGATTCATTACTAAGAGGTGTAAATATGAAAAATAAAAATAATTTTAAAGCATTCATTAAATACTTCTTATTAGTTGTCTTTGCTATTATAACGCTATTCCCATTTTATTGGATGATAGCATCGTCTTTAAAGTCAAGTTTTGAAGTTATTCAAACACCACCAACAATGGTTCCAGAGAAATTTATGTGGGGTAACTTTAGTACTGCATTAGCAATGGCTCCTTTTGGAAGATATTTTATAAATACAATAATAGTTACAGCTTTAAGTATTGTTAGTACAGTTGTAATTTCAATATTATCAGCATTTGCTTTTTCACATCTTGAATTTAAGGGAAGAGATTTAATATTTGCTATTTTCTTAGCTTCAATGATGATACCAGGAGAAGTATTAATAGTAACTAATTTCAAAACAATTTCAGCATTAAATTTAATTGATAGTTATTCAGCATTATTTGTACCTTATATGGCAAATGTATTGTATATTTATATGCTTAGAGAATTCTTCTTAAAGATTCCAAAACAATTATATTATGCAGCAAAAATAGATGGTGCAAGTGATTGGAAGTTTTTATGGAGAATAGTTGTACCTATGGCTAAGCCATCAATTATTACAATTTGTATATTAGTAGGAATAAACTCATGGAATGCATTCTTATGGCCACTACTTGTTACAAATAGTGATAATATGAGATTACTTGCAAATGGATTAACTGCATTCCAATCAGATGTAGGAAATAGATACGAATTATTAATGGCTGCATCTACAATAATTACAATGCCAATAGTTGTAGTTTATATGTTCTTACATAAGAAGATTATGAACGGTATATCTATTGGGGGAATAAAGGGATAATATAAATAATTAGATATATAGGAAAAGTTGAATTAAAAGTTAAAATATTAATGCTTTAATTATTTATATAAAAGTTATTATAAATGCTTTAATTATGTGTATATGAAAATTTAATACTTTATCTTTTAATCATCTTTTCTTAAATATATATAAATTAGGTTTTAGAGGTGAAACAAATGAAAAGAAGATTATTAGCATCTTTAATGACTGCATTAGTTGCAGTTACAGCATTAACAGGCTGTTCAAAAAGTAATTCGTCAAGCGAGAATATCGTTACAGAATTAAAAGAACCAGTTACAATTGAAATGTGGCATTATATGACTGGAAAACAAGCAGAAGTGTTACAAAGTATAGTTGATGACTTTAATAGTTCAAATACTCAAGGAATAACAGTTAAAGCTTCAGCTCAAGGTAGCATTACTGACTTAAACAAAAAGGTTATAGCTGCGTCTCAATCAAATACTTTACCAGCTATAGTTAATATTTATCCTGATGCAGCTACAGGTCTTATTAATGATAATAAGGTTGTAGACTTAACACCATATGTTACTAATGAAACAGTGGGAATGGAAGATGACATTAAAAATGATTTCATCCCAGATTTTATTAGTGAATTATCACAATGGGGAGAAAATAAAATATATGGTCTTCCAATGACTAAATCTACAGAAGTTTTATATGTAAATAAAAACTTATTAGAACAATTAGGGTATACTGTTGATGACTTAAAAGATTTAACATTTGAAAAATTAGCAGAAATATCAGAAAAATGTCAATCAGAATTAGGAATACCAGGATTCGGATTTGATTCAAGTTCAAATGCATTTATTTCTACTTTAAAAGAAGATGGAAAAGATTTTGTTCAATTAGATGGAAAAATTAATGTTGTTAATGATTGGTCTAAAGAATTTATGCAATTCTTTAGAAAAGAAACTCAAAGTGGTGCATTTAGAGTGCCTGGTGAAGATAAATTCTTATCAGGGCCATTTTCAAATCAAAAGCTTTTAGCTTACCAAGGTTCTTCAGCTGGATTCGCGCATATAAATACTAATGGTGCTTTTGAAGTAGCTGTAGTAGAAGTTCCTCATTTTGAAGGAAAAGATAAAGCAGTTATACAACAAGGGGCTTCTTTATTTGTAACTAATGATGTTTCAACAGAATCTCAATATGCTGCTTATGAATTTATTAAATTTGCAACTAATACTGAAAATACAGCTAAGTTTGCAACATCTACTGGATATTTACCAGTTAGAAAGTCAGCTCAAGATTCTACTATAGTTCAAGAAGTGTTAGCTGATAGTAATTCTTTATATGGTAAAATTTACGATGTAGCTAAAGAATCATTAAATTTTGCTTACTTTACTCCTGCAATAAATAATGCTCAATCAGCAAGAACAGTTGCAGAAGAAAAATATGCAGCTTATGTGACAGGAACATCAGATGATGTAGATGCTATGTTAAAGGAAATGAATTCACAAGTTGAGACTTCAATAAGCCGTCAATAAGATATTAAAAATTATAAATTTATTTATGCCCTGCTTAGCTTTGCTAGGTAGGGAATTTTTTTATTAAATATTATATGAAATTTTAATTTATAGTTTTAATTTAGGAGGTATTAAAAATGAAAGATGAATTAATAAAAAATATAATAAATAAAATTGAAGAATATGATACTATAGCGATATATCGTCATGTTTTTCCGGATCCAGACTCTTATAGCTCACAAACTGCTTTAAAAAGTATAATAGAAAATACATATCCTAATAAAAAGGTAGTATTATTAGGTGAACATTCAAAAAATTTAGAATATATAAATACTATGGATGAAGAAATTGAATTAAATAAAGATTCATTAGCTATTATAGTAGATGTAGCCAATAAAGAAAGAGTTGACAATCAGTCATTTAATAACTGTGGTTATATAATTAAAATTGATCATCATAAGCCTTTTGATGCTCCGTTTGAAAATTTAACATGGGTAGATACTAATTATTCTTCTTGTAGTGAAATGATTTTAGATTTATATTTAGCTAATGAAGATAAGTTGAATATAGATAAAAAAGGAAGACGTGCTTTATTTACAGGTATAATTGGAGATACAGGAAGATTTTTATATATAGATAATCCAACTAATTTATTTGAAAAACTATCTAAAATTACTTTTGATTTAGAAACAAAAGAGATTTACGCAAATATGTATAAAAGAGAAGAAGCAGAATTAAAATTCTTAGGATATATTTATAGTAACTATGTAACTACTGAAAATGGAATGGCATACTTAAAAGTAAAAAATGAGATAGCTAAAAAATATGGATTAGAACCAATAAAGGCTGCTAGAATGGTAAATGCGCTTCAAGATACTTCAGGAATAAATAATTGGAATTTCTTTGTAGAAAAAGAAGATGGTTCGATTTTCTGTGAGTTAAGATCTAATGGGCCTAGAGTTAATGATATTGCATCTAGCTTTGGAGGTGGAGGCCATATGCTAGCGGCTGGGGCATCTCTTGAAAATTGGCAAAAGGTTGATGAAATGATAGAAGCTCTTGATAATAATTCTAAAAAGTATAAGGAAGAAAACATAGGAAAAGAATAAAATGTAAAAAAAGATACCTAAAGGTTAACTTTATATGAAAGTTGTCTTTAGGTATCTTTTTATGGATAAAAATATATTTCAATTTAGTAATTTTATGGTATAATTAATTTATATTACAAATTAAGTAATAATTTTAAAATAGTGTATAAAGATGTATTTATGAAAGGTTTTAAGGAGGAGAAAAAATATGGCAAGATTCACATTACCAAGAGATATTTATCATGGGAAAGGTTCCTTAGAAGTATTAAAAACTTTAAAGGGAAAAAGAGCTGTAGTAGTTGTTGGTGGAGGCTCAATGAAAAGATTTGGGTTCTTAGATAAAGTAGAAAGTTATTTAAAAGAAGCTGGAATAGAAGTTAAGTTAATAGAAGGAGTAGAACCAGATCCATCAGTTGAAACTGTTATGAGTGGAGCAGCTGTAATGAGAGATTTTGAACCGGACTGGATAGTAGCTATGGGTGGAGGATCACCAATAGATGCGGCAAAAGCAATGTGGATTTTTTATGAGTATCCTGATTTTACTTTTGAACAAGCAGTCGTACCTTTTGGTTTACCTGAATTAAGACAAAAGGCTAAATTTGTAGCAATACCATCAACTTCAGGAACTGCAACAGAAGTAACTGCTTTTTCTGTAATTACTGACTATAAAGCGAAAATTAAATATCCTTTAGCTGATTTTAATATAACTCCAGATATTGCAATAGTTGATCCAGAATTAGCACAAACAATGCCTGCTAAACTTGTTGCACATACTGGAATGGATGCATTAACACATGCAATAGAAGCATATACAGCTTCATTAAGATCGAATTTTTCAGATCCATTAGCTTTAAAGGCTATTGATATGGTTAATGAATATTTAGTTAAGTCTTTTGAAGGTGATGTAGAAGCTAGAAATTTAATGCATGAAGCACAATGTTTAGCTGGTATGGCCTTTAGTAATGCTTTACTAGGAATAGTACATTCAATGGCTCATAAAGTTGGAGCTGTATTCCATATTCCACATGGATGTGCTAATGCAATTTTCTTACCATATGTAATTCAATATAATAGATTAGAATGTGAAGATAGATATGCTGATATAGCAAAAATGTTAAAGTTACAAGGAAATACTGATGCAGAGTTAACAGATTCACTAATAGAAAAAATAAATGAATTTAATAGAGCTTTAAATATTCCAGTGTCAATGAAGGAATATGGAGTAACTGAGGAAGAGTTTTTGGATAATGTTAAACATATAGCTCATAATGCTGTTTTAGATGCATGTACAGGCTCAAATCCAAGAACAATTGATGATGAAACTATGGAAAAACTTCTTTCATGTACATTCTATGGAAATAAAGTAGACTTTTAATAAATAGTTTATTGATTTAAGAATGCATTTTTAAGTAAACAAATTTAAAAGTGCATTCTTAAACTTATAATAAAGATTCTAAACTTAAAATTTAGTTATAAAATATAACATAAGAAAATTATGGGGGTTATTAAGGTGTATAAGATAACAAGTAAAAGATTATTAACTGAAAACATATATTTAATGGATATTGAGGCGCCAAGAGTAGCTAAATCAGCTCAGCCTGGACAATTCATTATTATAAAAAATGATGATAAGGGTGAAAGAATCCCTTTAACTATTGCAGATTATGATAGGGAAAAGGGAACTGTTACAATAGTTTTTCAAACAGTTGGATATGGCACAAAAGAGCTTGCTAAATTTGAAGTAGGTGATTATGTACAAGACTTTGTTGGACCATTAGGTCAGCCAAGTGAGTTTGTACATGAAGACTTAGATGAACTTAGAAAGAAAAAAGTTTTATTTGTAGCGGGAGGGGTAGGTGCAGCACCTGTTTATCCACAAGTAAAATGGTTCTATGATAATAATATTGATGTTGATGTTATTATTGGGGCTAGAAATAAAGAGTTAGTAATATTAGAAGAAGAGATGAGAAAAGTAGCTAAAAATTTATATATATCTACTGATGATGGTTCTTATGGATTTAATGGTAGGGTTACAGATTGTTTATTAGATTTAGTAAATAATAAAGGAAATAAATATGACCATGCCGTTGTCATAGGACCAATGATAATGATGAAGTTTATGTCAATGCTTACTAAGGAGCTTAATATAAAAACCACTGTAAGTTTAAATCCTATTATGGTTGATGGTACAGGTATGTGTGGTGCTTGTAGAGTTACAGTAGGAGAGGAAGTTAAATTTGCATGTGTTGATGGTCCAGAGTTTGATGGGCACCTTGTAAATTTTGATGAAAGTATGAGAAGACAATCTCTTTATAAAAGTGAAGAGGGAAGAGCTATCCTAAAATTAGAGGAAGGCGACACACATCATAGAGAAGGTTGCGGATGCGGAGGTCATAAGTAATGAATAAAGTAGTAGATAGAATGAAGAGAATACCTGTAAGGGAACAAGAAGCTAGTGTAAGAGCAAAAAACTTTGATGAAGTTTGCTTAGGATATGATGAAGAAAGAGCTTTAGATGAAGCGAGTAGATGTTTAGGGTGTAAAAATCCAAAGTGTGTAACTGGGTGTCCAGTATCAATAGATATACCAGGATTTATATCTCATGTTAAAGATGGAGATTTTGAAGGGGCAGCAAAAGAAATTGCAAAGTATAGTGCATTACCAGCTGTCTGTGGAAGAGTATGTCCACAGGAGTCACAATGTGAAGGAAAATGTGTGTTAGGAATAAAGGGTGAACCAGTTGCTATTGGGAAGCTAGAAAAATTCACTGCTGATTGGGCAAGATGTCATAATGTTGATCTTTCTGATAAAGAAGAGTCAAAGGGGAAGAAAGTGGCTGTAATAGGTTCAGGACCAGCAGGACTTACTTGTGCAGGAGATTTAGCTAAAAAAGGTTATGATGTTACTATATTTGAGGCTTTACATGAAGCTGGTGGAGTTTTAGTTTATGGTATACCTGAGTTTAGATTACCAAAGGAAGAAGTAGTAAAATCAGAGATTGAAAATATTAAAAAGCTAGGAGTTAAAATTGAAACTAATGTAGTTGTAGGAAGAACAGTTACAATAGATTCATTAATTGAAGATGAGGGGTTTGATGCTGTATTTATAGGATCAGGTGCAGGATTACCAAAATTTATGGGCATACCAGGTGAAAATTCAAATGGAGTATTTTCAGCTAATGAATTTTTAACAAGAGTAAACTTAATGAAAGCATTCAAAGAAGAATATCATACACCAGTTAAAGTTGGAAAGAAGGTAGCTGTAGTTGGTGGAGGAAATGTTGCAATGGATGCTGCTAGAACAGCGTTAAGACTTGGTGCAGAGACTCACATTGTATATAGAAGAAGTGAGTCAGAATTACCAGCAAGACTTGAGGAAGTTCATCATGCAAAAGAGGAAGGCGTAATATTTGATGTATTAACTAATCCTACAGAAATCTTAACAGATGAAAATGGATGGGTTACAGGAATGAAGTGCGTCAAAATGGAACTTGGAGAACCAGATGCTTCTGGAAGAAGAAGACCAGTGGTTAAAGAAAATTCAGAGTTTGTTATGGATGTAGATACTGTTATAATGTCTCTTGGAACATCTCCAAATCCATTAATTTCATCAACAACCAAAGGATTAGAAGTTAATAAGTGGAAATGCATAGTTGCAGATGAAGAAACAGGTCTTACAACAAAAGAAGGTGTTTATGCTGGAGGAGATGCAGTTACAGGAGCTGCAACTGTTATTTTAGCAATGGGAGCAGGTAAAAAGGCAGCTGCTGCAATAGATGAATATTTAAGTAATAAATAAGTAGAATTAATTGACTTTTTATCAATAAATGAATAAAATTATTTTATAACTCCAAAGTTATGTTCTTTCTTTGGGGTTTTTCTTTATAAACAATGAAACTCCTTGACTTAAAGGGTCAATGAGTAAGTTCCATTAGATAAATTGAAATTTAGAATCTCACTTATGAGAAGGTATAACGGTAGGTGTAATTATGAAATTAACAAAAAATCAAAATAGATTTATAAATAATAAAAATATGGGCTTTTCATTGATGAAAGGAAAATCATTAACAGGAAAGACAGTAGCAGCTTTGCATAGAGTTATAAATTTAGAAAATAATTATTGTATATATAATGAAGATAGGATTTTATATTTATCTTCAGATGGTGAGAAGTTAGATAATAGTAAAAGTTTATATAAAGAAAAAAGTAAAGCAAGTGAGTTTTACTCATTATTTACTATAGATAAGGAAAGAGTTGAATTTAATTTAGTAAATGTATTAATAAAAGATTTTTCAGAAAGATACATGAAAGAAAATAAACTAAATTTAAAATCTATTTCTTTTGAAGAAGCATATAAGTTTATAAAAACAGAAGAATTTCACAATGAATTATTAACTTTAACCAAAAAATCTAAAGTTATTAATAAGATTAAAACTGAAGACTTGTATGATGAAATTATATGGATAAAGGCATGTAATTTTACAAGAGAAGAGTATAGTGAAGTTGAAAGAAAAGGTAGAAAATATCGATTAATAAAAAATTCATATAGTAGAGATTCTATATATACGCTTATGGAATTATACACTTCTATATTAAGAGAAAATGGGTACTATGATTCCTATGATGAAATATCATTTGCTATAAAATATGGACAACTATATAAAGAAAAGTATACTCACATAGTTTTAGATGAGGTAGAGGTACTAACTAAAGGTGAAATTGAATTTGTAAAAAGTATATATTCTAACAATGCACATTCATCATTTGTTTTTATTTTAAATAATGAATTTTATAATGATAAAATGTGTTGGTTAGTAAAAGGTAGAAAATTAAAAACTCTTGGAGCAGATTTTAAAGGAAGAAGTTTTGCTTTTAAGAAGGAATTTAAAGAAGAAAAAATTAAAGAAAAAGATTATATGGAAAAATTCCAATATGTAAACTTGAAATATAAAAATGTAGTTGAATTTAATATGGATAGTTCTTCTTCTAAGAAAGAGATTTATTTAGAGGATAATACTATATTTAATGAAGAGGAATTAGTTGAGGTTGATGTATATAGTGATATAGCAGCAGGTAATCCTATTGAAATTAATGACGAGATAGAAGAAAAATTTAATTTGCCTAAGAGTTGGTTAGAAAGAGGAAAAGAAACTTTCATATTACATGTTAAAGGTGATAGTATGATTGGAAAAAATATAAATGATGGAGATTTAGTTGTTATTAAGAGACAAAATACTGCATTGAATAATGATATTGTTGCTGCTAGCTTAGATGGGGAAGCGACTTTAAAAACTTTAAAGCTAAATGGTAAGGAACCTATGTTAATTCCAGCCAATCCTAAATATAGCGAGATATATTTAGAAGGCAAGGAGGTAAGTATATTAGGTGTAGCTATTGGAGTAATAAAAAATAAATTTAATTAATTATTAAAATAAGGGGGTTAGAGAATGATTTCAAGTAAGATGAGAGATATGGTTTTAAATAGCTCTACTATTAGAGCTATGTTTGAAGAAGGAAAGCGATTATCAAGTATATATGGAGAAGAAAATGTTTTTGATTTTAGTATAGGTAATCCTAATGTAGAACCACCAGAAGAGATTAAAAATATAATAAATAAAATTATTAATGAAGAAAAACCAAATTTTCTTCATGGATATATGAATAATTCTGGATATGAAGATGTTAGAGAAGCGATAGCTAATCATTTAGGGTTAGAATATAATCTTCAATTGAAATGTGAAAATATAGTTATGACTTGTGGTGCTGCTGGAGGGTTAAATGTAATTTTAAAAAGTATTTTAGATCCAGAAGATGAAGTTATTGTTTTTGCTCCTTTCTTTGGAGAGTATATTAATTATGTTAAAAATTTTGATGGGGTAGTAACTGTTGTATCAGCAGATACAAATAGTTTTCAATTAAATTTAGAAGAATTAAAAAATAAAATATCAAATAAGACTAAAGCTGTAATTATTAACTCTCCTAATAATCCAAGTGGAGTTATATATAGTGAAGAGACAATAAAGGAATTATCTAATATATTAAGAGAGAAAGAGTTGGAATTTAATAAAGATATTTATTTAATTTCAGATGAACCATATAGAGAAATTGTTTATGATAATACTAAAGTACCTTGTATATTAAATTATTATAATAATTCATTTATAGGATATTCTTATAGTAAATCATTATCACTACCAGGTGAAAGAATAGGGTATATTGTAGTTAATCCTAAAATGAATACTTTTGAAGATATAACAGCAGCTTTAAATATAGCAAATAGGATTTTAGGGTTTGTTAATGCACCTTCGCTTTTCCAAAGGGTAATAAAAGAAAGTTTAAAATTGGAAGTTGATATTAATATTTATAAGAAAAATAGAGACTTATTATATAATCACTTAGTTTCTATAGGATTTGAGTGTCTAAAACCAGATGGAGCATTTTATCTTTTCCCAAAATCACCAATAGAAGATGATATTAAGTTTTGTGAGGATGCTAAAAAGTTTAATATATTAGCGGTACCAGGAAAAACTTTTGGATGTCCAGGATATTTTAGATTATCTTATTGTATATCTTATGATAAGATTGAAAGATCCCTAAAAGCTTTTAATGAGCTTATAAAGTTGTATAGATAATATAAATAAAGAAGCCTTTATGGTGAATAAAAAAATACAAATTTGGGCAAGTTTTAAATGGGGAACTTAAATGTTGCTATAGCCCCTTGTATTTATTAGTAAAGTATGCTAAGATGTATTAAGAAGTAATTTACTAATAGCTAGAAAATGAAGAGTGGGGCTTGTTCCCGCTCTTTCTATTTGAACGCAACTACTTTTTAGTTGCGTTTTTACATATCTATTTTTTAAATTACCTAAAAAACTGAATATTGCAAAGGAGGATAATTATGAAGAATGATGCCTTAGTTACTCAAATTTATGAAATGGTTAAACCCATATCAGATGAACTTAACTATGAAATATATCATGTTGAATATGTTAAGGAAAATGGAGAATATTATTTAAGAATATATATAGAAAAAGAAGGCGGCATCACTTTAAGTGATTGTGAAGCTCTTTCAAGAAGAGTAAGTGACCTTATGGATGAAAAAGATCCTATACCTGAAGCTTATTTCCTAGAAGTTTCATCACCAGGTTTAAATAGAACATTATTTACTGAAGCTCATTATAAGAGATTTGTAGGTAGAGAAGTAATGGTTAAGCTTACAAAAGCTATCGAAGGAAAGAAAAGTATTAAAGGTATTTTAAAAGAAGTTAATGAAGAAAATATAATAGTCGAAGCAGACACTTTAATAAGCATACCAAAGGATAAGATTAAAAGTGCAAATATTGAAGGGGAAATATAGTAAGGAGGGTATTTAAGATGAACCAAGAGTTTATAGGTGCTCTTAAAGAAATAGTAAAAGACAAAGGTATTAGTGAAGATTTATTATTTACAACAATTGAGGATGCGTTAGTTGCAGCTTATAAGAAAAATTATGCAGGGCCAACATCTTCGGCACAAAATGTAAAAGTAACAATTGATAGAGAAAGTGGAGAAATACATGTTTATTCTCAAAAGATTGTTGTTGAAGAAGTTTTTGATAATGTTACTGAAATTGCATTAGAAGAAGCGCAAGAAATAAAACCTACATATGATTTAGATGATGTAGTAGATTTTGAAGTTACTCCAAAGAATTTTGGAAGAGTTGCAGCACAGCTTGCAAAAGGAGTAGTAACTCAAAGAATAAGAGAAGCTGAAAGAAGTATCATATATAATGAATATAAAGAAAAAGAATATGATATTATAACTGGAACAGTTTTAAGAGAAGATAAAGGAAATGTTTTTGTTAATATTGGAAAGCTTGAAACAGCAATTGGACCAAATGAACAAATTCCAAGAGAAAAGTATAAATTTAATGAAAAAATTAAATTATATGTTGTAGAAGTTAAAAATACTTCTAAAGGTGCTCAAATTATAGTATCTAGAACACATCCAGGATTAGTTAAAAGATTATTTGAATTAGAAGTTCCAGAAATATATGAAGGTGTTGTTGAAATAAAGAGCATCTCAAGAGAAGCTGGATCAAGAAGTAAAATTGCAGTAGTATCACATGATGAAAATGTTGATCCTATGGGAGCCTGTGTTGGACCTAAGGGTGCAAGAGTTCAAAACATAGTAAATGAACTTAAGGGTGAAAAAATAGATATAATTAAATGGAGTAAAAACCCAGAAGAATTTATAGCAAGTTCTTTAAGCCCAGCTAAAGTAGTAAGTGTAACAGTTGATGAAGATTCAAAGTCAGCTAAGGTTGTTGTTGAAGACAATCAATTATCACTTGCAATTGGTAAAGAAGGTCAAAATGTAAGATTAGCTGCTAAGCTAACTAATTGGAAAATTGATATAAAGAGTAAGTCACAAGCTGAAGCTATAGAGGAATAAGGGGGATTTTTTTATGAAAGTAAAGAAAATACCTTTAAGAATGTGCACAGGTTGTATGGAAATGAAGCCTAAGAAGGAACTTATTAGAGTTGTAAAAAGTCAAGAAGGTGAAGTTTCTGTTGACTTAACAGGAAAAAAAGCAGGTAGAGGCGCTTATATTTGCAAAAGTATTGAGTGCTTAGAAAAAGCATTTAAAGCAAAAAGATTAAGTAGAAACCTTGATGTTGCAATAGATGAAGAAATATACAACAGATTAAGGGAAGAGATAGTTAATGAATAAGTTTTTTAATTTTTTAGGTCTTGCTAAAAGATCAGGGAATTTAATAGAAGGGTATAGCAAATGTGATGAACAACGCAACAGACGTAGTTTTTATCTTGTAATACTAAGTGATGATGCTTCTAATACTACAAAAAAGAAGTTTAGAAATCACTGTGCTGAAAAAGGAATTCCTCTTATAGAAGGCTTTTCTAAAGAACAACTAGGCAACCCAATTGGAAGAGAGGAACTAAAAGTTTTGGCTGTGATAGATAAAAATATGGCTGAAAAATTAATATCCTTGTACCAAAATGAAGAAGGAAGAAATTAACCGGGGGTGATTTTATTGTCAAAGATTAGAGTATATGAATTGGCAAAAGAGCTTAATGTTAGCTCAAAAGATTTAATAAATTTATTGATGGAAGAATTTGGTGTTGAAGTAAAAAATCATATGAGTGTGATAGAAGATGAAGATGCAACACTAATAAAAGAACTATTAGGTGATACTAGTGATAGTGAAGGTAAGAAGAGTTTAGTAGATGAATACGAAGAAGAACTTGCTGAATCACTTAATAAAGGCGTAAGAAAAAAGAAAAAGACTAAAAAAGAGCTAGAGCAAGAAGAAGTTGAAAGAAATGCTGAAGCTGCATGTGGAGTAATTGAGATTGGTGAAACAATAACAGTTAAAGAATTATGTGAAAAGCTTGGTAAGCCAACAAATGACGTTATTAAGAATTTAATATTCTTAGGTGTTATGGCTGGTGTTAACCAAGAAATAGATTTCTCTACAGCTGAAAAACTTTGCGAAAAATACGAAGTTTTAGTTGAAAAGAAAGAAGAAGAAACAGAATTAGAAGAGTTTGAAGAAGAAGCAGATGTTGTTGAAGAAAACTTAGTTAAGAGACCTCCAATAGTAACAATTATGGGGCATGTTGACCATGGTAAAACATCACTTTTAGATGCTATAAGACATGCGAAAGTTACTGCTAGTGAAGCTGGTGGAATAACTCAACATATAGGTGCTTATACAGTTGCTTTAAATGGAGAAAAGATTACATTCTTAGATACTCCAGGACATGAAGCTTTCACTGCAATGAGAGCTAGAGGAGCACAAGTTACTGATATAGTTATATTAGTTGTTGCTGCAGATGATGGTATAATGCCACAAACAAAGGAAGCAATTAACCACTGTAAAGCTGCAGATGTTCCTATGATTGTTGCAATAAACAAAATTGATAGACCAGGTGCAAATGTTGATAGAGTTAAACAAGAATTAACTGAGCATGGATTAGTTTCAGAAGACTGGGGTGGAGATACTATTTGCGTTCCAGTTTCAGCTAAGACTGGTGAAAATTTAGAAAGTTTATTAGAAATGGTACTATTAACAGCTGAAATGCAAGAGTTACAAGCTGATCCAAATAGAAAAGCTAAGGGTACTGTAATTGAAGCTAAATTAGATAAGGGTAGAGGAGCTGTTGCATCACTACTTATTCAAAATGGTACTCTAAATGTAGGAGATTCTATCTTAGTTGGTTCTACTTACGGTAGAATAAGAGCTATGTTTGATGATAGAGGAAAGAAGATAAAGAGTGCTGGACCATCTATTCCAGTTGAAATATTAGGTCTTTCAGAAGTACCAGCTGCTGGTGATAGATTTATAGTTTGTAAAGATGAAAAGACTGCAAGAAATATGGCTGATTTAAGAAAGCAAAAGATTAAAGCTGACAGCCACCAAGCGTCTAACAGAGTATCTTTAGAAGACTTATATAGCCAAATTCAAGAAGGTAAAGTTAAGGAATTAGCTATAGTTGTTAAAGCTGACGTTCAAGGTTCAGTTGAAGCAATAAGACAATCTTTAGAAAAATTATCTACTGATGATGTTAAGGTTAGAGTAATACATGGTGCTGTTGGAGCTATAACAGAAACAGACGTTACACTTGCTGCAGCTTCAAATGCTTTAATAATTGGATTTAATGTAAGACCTGATGGAAATGCAACAGCTCAATCAGAAAAGGAAAACATTGAAATAAAAACATATAGAATAATATATGATGCAATTGAAGATGTTAAGTCAGCTATGATTGGTATGCTTGAACCAGAATATAAAGAAGTTGTAAATGGTAAGGCAGAAGTAAGAATGACATACAAGATTTCAAATGTAGGAACTATAGCAGGATGTTATGTTATAGATGGTAAAATTGTAAGAAATTCTGAAGTAAGAGTAATTAGAGATGGTATCGTAATATTTGAATCAACATTAGCTTCATTAAAGAGATTTAAAGATGATGCTAAGGAAGTAGCTAAAGGTTATGAATGTGGTTTAAGTATTGAAAAGTTCAACGATCTTAAGGAAGGCGATATTATAGAATCATTTACAATGGAAGCTATTAAAAGAAAAGAGCTTTAAGAGGTGTTTTGAATGGCTAACTATAGAGGCGGAAGAATAAACGAAGAAGTAAAAAGAGAAATTAGTACTATAATAAGAAATGAAATAAAAGATCCAAGACTTACTGCCATGGTATCAGTTACCGATGTAAAAGTGACTAAGGATTTGAGATATGCAAAGGTATTTGTAAGTATATTTGGAAAAGATGATGAAGAGAAGAACAATACATTTATTGCTCTAAAAAATGCTAGTGGATATATTAGAAGAGAAATAGGTCAAAGAATTAATTTAAGATACAATCCGCAAATAATATTTGAACTTGATGATTCAATAAATTATGGAATGCATATCGAAGAATTGATTCAAAAGGTAAAAGATAAGTAATATGACATTAAGTCAAATTGCGAAGTTTATATTAGAAAGTAAAAAAATAGGCATTACCTACCATGTATCACCTGATGGTGATGCAGTAGGTAGTGTTCTTGCACTTTTTAACGCTTTAAAAAGTTTAAACAAGGATTGTTACATAATATCAAAGGATACTTTATCAGAAAATTTGAAATTTCTAAAAGGATCAGATGAAATTACAGGAGAAATCACAGAGCCTGTAGATGAAACTGATGTTGTAGTGGTGCTTGATTGTGGAAACTTAGAGAGAGTAAGTGCAAATTTAAAAGAATTCACTGGCACAATAATAAATATAGATCATCATCTCTCAAATGATAAATATGGTGATATTAATTATATAGACTCAAATGCAGCTGCAACAGCAGAAATAGTATTTGAATTATTAAATTTAATGGGAATAAGTTTTGAAAAAGAAGATAGCGTTATAAAGGATATAGGAACTTGTATGTATACTTCAATAGTAACTGATACAGGTGCATATAGACATTCTAACGTAACAGAAAGAACACATAGAATATCTGCAGTATTAAAGAAAATAGGTGTAGATAATACTTTTATTTATCAAAGTCTTTTTGATAATAAGGATTTTAGCAGAATAAAGCTAATTGGAAAAGCATTAAGCAGTATGCAACTTATTTTAAATGGAAAAGTTGCTTTATTAGAAATAGATAAAAATTTTACAGCAGATTTAGGAATTGATATAGGAGATACATCAGATATAATTTCTTATGGACTTCAAATTAAAGGTGTTGAAGTAACATTATTATTAAAAGAAGTTGAAGATGGTGTAAAAGCTAGTCTTAGGGCAAAGAGTTATGTTGATGTAAGAAAAATAGCGGAAGTTTTTGGTGGCGGTGGTCATATAAGAGCATCTGGTATAAAAATTAAAAATATGTCAATGGAAGAAGCTAAATATGAAATATTAAATGAAATACAGAAAGAGTTGTAAGATATGAATGGAATTTTAAATATCTTTAAACCAAAGGGAATGTCATCTTTTGATGTTGTTAGAGTAGTGAAAAAAGTAGCTAAAACAGGGAAGGTTGGGCATACTGGAACATTAGATCCAGAAGCAACAGGTGTATTACCTGTATGTATTGGAAGAGCAACTAAAATAATAGATTATATCATGGATTCAGAAAAGGTATATGAAGTTACTTTTAAGTTGGGAATTAGGACAACTACTTATGATTTAGAAGGAGAAATTTTAGAGGAAAAGGACACTTCTAATTTAAGCAATGAAGATATATTAGGTGTAGTTAAAGAGTTTATAGGAGAATATTCTCAAGTTCCACCTATGTATTCAGCCTTAAAGAAAAATGGAGTTAGGCTTTATGAATTAGCTAGACAGGGGATAGAAGTAGAAAGAGAAGGTAGATTAATAAATATCTATAATATTGAAGATATTAAAATAAACAATCCTTATGTTTCTATGAAGGTTACATGTTCTAAAGGAACTTATATAAGAAGTCTATGTTATGATATAGGGGAAAAGCTAGGAGTTTTTGCAACTATGACTGACTTGAATAGATCTAAAACTTCTGTATTTTCACAAGAAAATTCAATTAGTGTTAATGATTTAACAGAAGAAAATATAGATGACTATATAGTAACAATGGAAGAAGCCTTAAGCAAATACGAAGCAATTACAGTTCATGGAAAGTATGTAAAACTTCTTGTGAATGGAGTTAGAGTTGCTGATAATAGATTTACTAAAGACAAGATTATCAATAATAGATTATATAGAGTATATGATGAAGATAGTAATTTTATAGGCCTAGGTGAAAGAAATAACTCTGGCTTTAAAATAGAGAAGTTACTAATCACATAGGAGAAAAAATTAATGCTAATATATGATAACAAAGCTTTGGATGAAGAAAGTAAAAATAATTATATAGCTCTTGGTAGCTTTGATGGATTGCATTTAGGACATTTATCATTAGTGAGAAAGGTTAAAAGTTTAGCTGAGGAAAATGGTGGTAGATCTATTGTTTTTACTTTCAAAAATCATCCTAGAACATTTATAAATATTAATAATAAAGTAGAATTAATTATGACTAATGAAGAGAAGATTAATGTTTTACAAAAAGAAGGTATAGATATACTGGCATTTAAAGATTTTGATGAAAAAATGATGAAGATGATGCCAGATGAATTTATTAATTGGTTATGTAAAACTTATAATGTAAAAGGAATTGTCGTGGGATTTAATTTTAAGTTTGGTTATAAAAATTTAGGTGATGTTCAGCTTTTAAAAAAGTTTGAAGAAGAATACAGATATAAATTGTATGTAATGGAACCTTGTAAAATTGAAGATGAGATAATAAGTTCTACAACTATTAGAAAAGAATTAGCCGATGGCAATGTAAGAAAAGCCTTTAATATGTTATCTAGACCATATATTCTTTCAGGAAAAGTAATAGATGGGAAAAAGCTAGGTAGAACTATAGGTTTTCCAACTGCTAATTTAGCAATCAATAAACAAAAAGTTATTCCTAAAAAGGGTGTATACTATACCAATGTAAAAATTAATGAAAAAATTTTTAAAGGAATTACTTCTGTAGGGAATAATCCAACAGTAAATGGGCAAGAATTAACAGTAGAAACTTACATTTTAGATTTTAGTAATGATATATATGGAAAAGAAATTAATATTTATTTTATTGATAGAATTAGAGATGAAATAAAATTTAATAATATTAATGAATTAATTGAACAATTAAAAAAAGATAAAAAATTTGCAGAGAAAAGTAGTGAAGTTATAGGGCAAAATAATATATAAATTTTTATTATTAGATAATAAAATCTAAATAAATTTAAAATTATAAATTATGTTTACAAGATAGACTTACTTTGCTATAATATTTCATGAAGAACCTACTTCTAAGATTTGAGGGTGATTTCTCTTTTCCTGGAAATAGGGGATAAATTAACTGGAGGTGTCATTATGGACGCAATAAGAAAGCAAGAATTAATCAAACAATACGGAAGACATGAAGGAGACACTGGTTCACCAGAAGTTCAAATCGCTCTTTTAACTGAAAGAATCAACTCATTAACTGGACACTTAAAAGTTCACAAAAAAGACCACCACTCAAGAAGAGGTCTTTTAATGATGGTTGGACAAAGAAGAGGTCTTTTAAATTACTTAGCTGAACAAGATATCGAAAGATACAGAGCTATAATAGCACAATTAGGCTTAAGAAGATAGTCTTTGATAGAGCGGGTTTTATCCGCTCTATTATTTTAAAAAAATTAAATTAGTAGAACCCGTAAAACCTGAAGGGAGGTTATTAAATGACTAATATACTAGAAAGAAATATAGCTGGTAGAAATATGAAAGTTGAATTTGGTAGAGTTGGAATGTTATCAAATGCAGCTATTTTTATGAGCTATGGAGATACAGTAATATTAACAAATGTTAATGCTTCAGAAAAACCAAGAGAAGGAATAGATTTTTTCCCATTAAGTGTTGAATATGAAGAAAGATTATATGCAGTTGGTAAAATACCAGGTGGATTTATAAAAAGAGAAGGTAGACCTTCAGAAAATGCAATTCTTTTCGGAAGAGCTGTAGATAGACCATTAAGACCACTATTTCCTAAGGGATATAGAAATGATGTTCAAGTGGTTTGTACAGTTGTATCTGTAGAACAAGATAACTTACCAGAAATTCTAGCAATTAATGCAGCATCAATGGCATTATCTCTATCAAGTATTCCTTTTACAACTCCAGTTGCAGCAGTGCAAGTTGGATTAATCGATGGAAATTTTGTTTTAAACCCTACTTCAAAAGAAAGAGAAGAAAGTATTCTTCAATTAACTGTTTGTGCAACTAAAGAAAGAGTTATGATGATTGAAGCTGGTGGAAATGAAATACCAGAAGATACAATGATTAAAGCAATTGAATATGGTTTTGAAAAATGTCAAGATATAGTTGCATTCCAAGAAGAAGCAATGGCTAAGTTCGGAAAAGAAAAGGATGAACCTGTTCTTTACAAACCAGATGAAGAGCTTACAAAGGATATCAAGGAATTTGCTAGCGAAATGATTAAAGAAGCTATGTGGATTACTGATAAAGATGAAAGAAATGCAGCAATGGATGTGGTAAACGATAAAATAACTGAAGAGTTTGCAGAAAAGTATCCAGATACATTTGCAGATTCTAAAGAAATAGTTTATAACATGCAAAAAGAAGTAGTAAGAGATATGCTTTTAAATCACTCTAGAAGACCTGATGGAAGAGCTTTTGATGAAATAAGAAAGATTTCATGTGAAGTTGACTTATTACCAAGAACTCATGGAACAGGTTTATTTACAAGAGGATTAACTCAAGTTATGACAGTAGCTACTTTAGGTGCTGTTGGGGATATTCAAATTATAGATGGTATAGGTGAAACTGAATCTAAGAGATATATGCATCACTATAACTTCCCTGCTTATTCTGTTGGTGAAGTAAAACCATTAAGAGGACCAGGTAGAAGAGAAATAGGACACGGCGCTTTAGCTGAAAGAGCTTTAGAACCACTTATTCCTTCAGAAGAAGAATTCCCATATACAATTAGATTAGTTTCAGAAGTATTAAGTTCAAATGGTTCAACTTCTCAAGCTTCTGTTTGTGGATCTACATTAGCATTATTAGATGCAGGTGTTCCAATTAAAAGACCAGCAGCAGGTATTGCAATGGGACTTATAACATCAGAAGATTTAACTGAAGAAGAAGTTTTAACTGATATTCAAGGAATTGAAGATTTCTTTGGTGATATGGACTTTAAAGTAGCTGGTACAACTGAAGGTATAACTTCAATTCAAGTTGATACTAAAATTAAAGGATTAAGCTTTAATGTAATTGAGACAGCAATTAAAAATGCAAGAAAAGCTAGATTACACATTTTAGATAAAATAAATGAATGTATTCCAGCACCAAAATCAGAAGTATCTAAATTTGCACCAAAAACATCAACTATTACTATTGATCCAGAAAAGATAAGAGATGTTATTGGAGCTGGTGGTAAGGTTATTAATAAAATAATAGCTGATACAGGTGTTAAGATTGATATAAAAGAAGATGGTACAGTATTTGTTTCTTCACCAGATCATGATGGAGTAAATGAAGCTATTAGAATTATTGAAGGATTAACTAAGGAAGTTCAAGCAGGTGAAGTTTACTTAGGAAAAGTAACTAAAATAGCTGCATTTGGTGCATTTATTGAAATTTTACCTAATAAAGAAGGACTTTGTCATATTTCTAAATTAGATAAGAAGAGAGTAGAAAAGGTTGAAGATGTTGTATCTGTTGGAGATGAAATTTTAGTTAAGGTAACTGAAATAGACTCTCAAGGAAGAATTAACCTTTCAAGAAAAGATGCTCTTCCACAAGAAGAGGTAACAGAATAATAGAAATGTTAAAAGAGAATTTAAAATAATTCTCTTTTTTTTACTATGTAGAATAAATATGATAAGATTAAAATAAACTAAAAGCAAATCGATAAAAGGGAGGTAAATATGTTTAATTTATATACATTAGATAATGGCTTAAGAGTTGTAACAGAATATATTGAACATGTTAATTCTATAAGTGTAGGAGTAATGGTTCAAAATGGTTCTAGAAATGAAAGTAAAGATGTAAATGGAATTTCGCATTTTATAGAGCATATGTTTTTTAAAGGTACAGATAAAAGAAGTGCAAAGGAGATTGTACAAGAAATAGAAAATATAGGTGGTCAAATTAATGCTTATACAAGCAAAGAAACTACTTGTTATTATATAAAAGCATTAAATACACATGTAGATTTATGTTTAGATGTAATTTCTGATATGATATTAAATTCAAAATTTGATGAAGAAGAAATTGAAAAAGAAAAAGGTGTAGTTATTGAAGAAATAAATATGAGTCAAGATAATCCGGAAGATGTATTAGACGAAATACATTCAGAAGCTATCTTTGGAAAGGATTCTTTAGCATATCCAATTTTAGGAACACCTGATAGAATAAAATCATTTAATAGAAAGAAGATTAAAGATTATATTAGAACACATTATACTCCGTATAATTCTGTACTTAGCATTTGTGGAAAGTTTGATGAAAAGGAATTAAGAAAGCTTATAGAAGAGTACTTTGGAAAGTGGAGTAAAGATGATGTATATAATCCAACTTATGAATCTATTGAATTAAAGCATGATAGTAAGTACATGGAAAAACAAATAGAACAAGTTCATATAAATCTAGGTTTAAATGGATTACCATATGCTGATGATAAATCTTATTCGTTAGTATTGTTAAATAATATATTTGGTGGTGGTGCATCATCAATACTTTTCCAAAAAGTTAGAGAAGAGTTAGGATTATGCTATAGTGTTTATTCTTATATGCAACCTTATTTAGGTGTTGGAACATTAAATATATATACAGGATTAAGTAATAAATATTGTGATAAAGCAATAAGCGTTATTAACGAACATTTATATGATTTTGCTAAAAAAGGTATAAGCAAAGAGTTATTAGAAATTAATAAAGAGAAAATTAAAGCAAGTTATATATTAGGTTTAGAAAGTACTTCATCTAGAATGTTTGCTAATGCAAAATGTTTCTTATTACAAAATAAAATTAAAACACAAGAAGATGTTATTAAGAGAATTAACAAAATAGATAGCGATGACATAAACTATGTATTGGAGAAGTGCTTTAAGCCAGGAATAATTAGTAGTGCTTTTGTTGGGCAAGGAATAGAAGCTGAAAATTTAAATAAAATAATAAATGATTCTAAAGTTGCATATAAGAGTTGTACTGATGAAAAATTTCTATTGTAACTTTAGCTTATAGTTGATATATTATTTAAGTAGAGTAAAGCGCTACTTGGATTTTAAGAGTATATGTAAAGTAATATATTACCTATTGGATGCATAATATTATGTATAACAAGGAGGTAATTATTATGAAGGATTTTGAATATTACGAAAAAAAGCCAGAAAGTCAACTTAGGAACTTAAGCGAGTTAGAAAGATATGAAATTTTTAACTTAGAAAGTGCAGAAAAGTATGATAGCGCTCAAAATATTGATTTTATAATTGATGAAGAAGGATATCTTAAATTCCTGGTTGTTGGTATTAGTGCAAGTAAGTTTAGCTTCTTTGGTAGCAAAGAATATGTTGAAATACCATGGGAATGTGTAACAAAGGTTGGAACTAATGTCATAGTAATCTCTGCTGAGGAAGGAAAGATAAAAAGAGCGAGAGCTTAAAAAACTTAAGGGGGAGATTCCTTGAATATAATAGTGCAAAAGTTCGGAGGAACATCTGTATCTACAGAGGAAAGAAGAAAACAAGTAATAAAGAAAATAGGGAAGGCAATTGAAAGTGGATTAAAACCAGTAGTAGTAGTGTCAGCTATGGGAAGAATGGGAGAGCCATATGCAACAGATACCTTATTATCACTTGTAGATAACAATTTTAAAGATAATAATAAAAATGCTCAAGATTTGTTAATGTGTTGTGGAGAAATAATAAGTTCAGTAGTATTATGTAATGATTTATATAAGAATGGAATAACTGCAGTACCACTAACTGGAGGGCAAGCAGGAATTATAACTAACAATGTCCACACTGATGCACAAGCTATTGATGTGGATACTCATAATATAATGAAAGTTTTAGAGGAAGGAAAGGTACCTGTAGTAACAGGATTCCAAGGAGTTACTAAAGATGGATTTTTTACAACTTTAGGAAGAGGTGGAAGTGATACTTCTGCATGTATATTAGGAGTTGCATTAAAGGCTAAACAGATAGATATATATACTGATGTTGATGGTATAATGACAGCAGATCCAAGAATGGTGGAAGATGCATCACTTATAAATGAAATGACATATAATGAGGTATTCCAATTAGCTGATCAAGGTGCAAAGGTTATTCATCCAAAAGCTGTTACTTTAGCTAAAAAGGGAAATGTACCATTAGCTATTAAAAACACTATGAATGATTCAAAAGGTACTATAATTAAGAGCAATGTTTCAGAAGAAGAAAAGAGACTAATTTCTGGAATAACTCATTTAAATAATAGAATTCAAGTAAGAGTAAGATTATCAGATAATAAAGGTAAAGGAACTTACAGAAATCTTTTAGAATTATTAGCTAAAAACCATATAAGTTTAGATTTAATAAACATTTTTCCAGAACATCAAATGTTTACTATTGATGCTACTGAAAAAGATAAACTTTCAGAAATCATGAGTAAAGCTGAAATTAAGTATACAACTATTGAAAATTGTAGTACTGTAGCTATTGTTGGTGCTGGAATGAATGGAGTTCCGGGAGTTATGGCAAGAATAATAAATACTCTAACAAGTAATAATATTGAAGTATTACAAACAACAGATTCCAATATGACTATTTGGTGTTTAATTGATACTAAAAATGTTTCTGAAGCAGTAAGATTGCTTCATAGTGAATTTGGTTTAGGTAAATAGTTAATAAGGAAAGGCTCTTTAGTAAAGTTTAATTTATTTTACTAAAGAGCCTTTATTCTTATATATAGTTTAATTATATTAATAAATATTTATAGTA
>ERZ791879.369-NODE-369-length-39309-cov-13.490090_pt1 | contig 39309 bp, 41 predicted proteins | sample MGYA00510162_ERZ791879 | MGnify/ENA primary metagenome ERZ791879 (study PRJEB30046, sample SAMN00792113) | human gut metagenome | study: EMG produced TPA metagenomics assembly of the A metagenome-wide association study of gut microbiota in type 2... | reverse complement strand
CTAATTCCTGGAGGTAATATCATTAATTTTCGTCATCACGGCACTTAAGCTTTAATGAACAATTTAGTTATATGAAAGGAGTGTTTAATTTGCATCATGATTTAATAATTGTTGGCGGTGGAGCTTCTGGCTTAATTGCTGCTATTACTGCTAAAGATTTTGGAATAGATGTTGCAATTGTTGAAGGCACTGATAGAATTGGTAAAAAGATTTTGACTACAGGTAATGGTAGATGTAATATATCAAATAATTGTATAAAACCACCTTTTATTAATTACCATAGTTCAAATCCTAATTTTCAATTTACTGCTTTAGATAAGTTTTCACTTGAAGATACAAAAAATTTCTTTCTATCTTTAGGACTTCCAATTGTGGCATTACCTACAGGTAAACTTTATCCACAATCACTTCAAGCTTCTTCTGTTGTGGATATTTTAAAAATGGCTATTGAAGATAGAAATATACCTTTATACACAAACTGCAAAATAAAAGATATCCACAGCGGAAAAAAATTTAAGTTATCCACAACTAATGAAGAATATAAATTATTCACAGCTAATAAAGTTGTTTTAGCCTGTGGAGGAAAAACAGCACCTAAAACAGGTTCCGATGGTAGTGGCTATAATATTGCAAAAAATTTAGGTCATTCAATAACACCATTAGTTCCTGGAATAGTTCAATTGAAATTAGACTATCATTCTCTAAAAGCCTTATCCGGAGTTAAATTTGATGGATACGCAACACTTTTAGTTAATGATGAAGTTGTAAAAAAGGATTTTGGAGAAATCTTATTTACGGACTACGGAATATCAGGACCTCCTATTCTTCAAATATCAGCTTTAGCTTCTCAAAATATATTTAATAAAAAGAAAACTGAAGTTGTAGTAGATTTATTACCTAGCTATTCAAAAGAAGATTTAGAAGATTTCTTAGAATGTCATTTTGCACTTCTTAGCCATAGACCTATAATTAATGCTTTAGTTGGTGTAATTAATAAGAAAATAATCCCTATCTTATTAAAAGAGTGTGGAATAACTAATCTTCAAATGCCATGTTATGAACTTTCATGGAAAGAAAAAATGAAATTAATAAGTACTCTAAAATCTTGGAAGTTTACTTGTACTGGAACTAATGATTTTAATCAAGCACAAGTTACTGTTGGCGGAGTTAATACTAAAGATATTAACTATGATACATTAGAATCTAAAATAATTCCTAACCTTTATTTTTGTGGCGAAATATTAGATGTTCATGGAGATTGTGGTGGATTTAATCTTCAATGGGCTTGGAGTTCTGGATATACTGTAGCAACATCAATTGCTCAAAATATATAGATTAAATATTAATTTCTATAAAAAAATAGCAAACCTTAAAAATATTTTTTTAAAGTTTGCTACTTTTTCTATTCTAATTTGACATTAACTTTTTCCATTTGCTAATTAGTACAGTTAATTCTTTTCCTTCAGTATCAGCAATCTTATGAAGTATTACCAATCCCTCTTCATCTTCATTTTCTTTTATTTCATATGAAGCACTTATTTCAGCTCCATATCTACATTCTTTTTCAAATACTACACTTAACTCTTTAAGTTCATAATTTAAAACAATATCCAATGGAAGTGACTCTACTGCCCACTCAACATATTTAACATTATTTACGTGCATATTAGAATCTATATCACCATATCTAACTTTAAAATTATTCTTATCCATTTCTTTAGTCAACTTTTCTAATTTATTTAACTTAATATCTGGACAATTTTCAATATCTACTCCATATGCTATATATTGATCTTCTGGAATTCTTACAGCTCTTCTCCTATCTATATTTATTAATAGGAAAATTCCCTCTCCTTCTACTATTTTCTCATTATTTTCATCATATATTTCATAAGCTCTTGAAGCATAAAACTTTTTAAAGCTCTTAGCCATTGTCACTACTCTTATTTTTTCTCCATATTTAGGATATCTGTTTACCTTTATATCATATCTATAAAAAACATAAGCCAATCTTCTCTCTGTTAAATAATCAATTCCAACACCTAATTCCTCTGATTGCTTGCCTCCTATATCACAAAAATAATTAATTATAGATGACATTTTACACTCTAATCTATAATTAGTTTCATAATAATGTACTTCATATTCTCTTTCTGTAACTATTCCCACTATCGGCACCCCTTCTTCTTTAAGCTATCAAAAAGAACCCATAAAAATGGGTTCTAATATTTTTATCTATTTAAAGCTTCTAATAATTCTTCTAAATTTATTCCGTGAACGTATGCAGCTTCTTCAACTGTTTCTGCTTGTGCAGATGGGCATCCAACACATCCCATTCCAAAACTCATTAAGATATCAGCCTTATTAGCATTTATTTTTATTATTTCTCCAATTGTCATATCTTTTGTAATCATGCTTAATCACCCAACCTTTCTTAAAATTATTTAATAAAACTATTTTATATGAAAAATATGTAAAGTTCAATTAAATAATCTTAATATAAGTTCGCTAATCCGCTATTAATTTGATTTACAATAGAATTAATATCTATTCCATACCTTATCGATATTTCTTCTAAAGATGAAAATTGATTTTCTGTAATATCATATGTTGCTATTCCATAACTCATTAATATATCAGCAGCTATAGGATTTTCGGCAATTGCATCACATAAACTTGTATACTTATCAACCATAATATGCACCTCTTATAATTTTACTTATTAATATTCTGCACATTATAAATTAATATTATACAAATATAAAAAGCCGTATAAAATATTTTTATACGGCTAAATAAACTTTATATTATAGAGGCTTAACTCTCATAGTTTGATCTCTTCTTGGACCTACTGAAACAATTGAAATTCTAGTTTGAGTTAATTCTTCAATTCTTTCTAAGTATTTTCTTGCATTAGGGTGTAATTCTTCGTAGCTTCTAGCTTCTGCCACACTTTCATCCCATCCATCAAATTCTTCATATATAGGTTCACATTTAGCTAAGTCTTCTAAGCTAGCTGGGAAGTAATCTATAACTTCGTCATTGAACTTATATCCAACACACATCATAACTTTTTCTAAACCAGCTAATGTATCTATTTTAGTTACAGCTAATGAAGTTAATCCACTAACTCTAACTGAAGTTTTTAATATAACTATATCAAGCCAACCACATCTTCTTGATCTACCTGTAGTTACTCCATACTCATGACCTTTTTCTCTTATCCATTCTCCAGTTTCATTTTCTAACTCTGTTGGGAAAGGTCCTTTACCAACTCTTGTAGTATAAGCCTTAGCTATACCTACAGCATTAGTAATCATATTTGGTCCTATACCAACACCATTAGCTACTCCACCCGCAGTTGTATTTGATGATGTTACATATGGATATGTACCATAGTCTATATCTAATAACATTCCTTGGGCACCCTCAAATAAAACTGTTTTATCTTCTTTGATTTCATTATAAACTCTTACTGATGTATCCTTTACGAATGGCTTTAATTTCTCACCATATTTAGAATACTCTTCATATATTTCATCAAAACTTAATGCTTCTCCACCAAGAACATTAACAATATACTTGTTCTTCATTTCGATATTTTCCATAAGTTTTTCTTTAAATACTTCTTTATCTATAAGATCACAAACTCTTATACCACATCTCTCAAACTTATCAGTATAGCAAGGTCCGATACCTTTACCTGTAGTTCCGATATCATTTTTACCTCTAGCTTTTTCTTTTAATCTATCTAGAACCTTATGATATGGCATAATAACATGTGCTCTATCACTAACTATTAATTTTTCTGGAGTAACTTTAACTCCTTCTTCTTGTAAGTAATCAATTTCAGAAAAGAAAGCCATAGGATCTACTACTACACCATTTCCTATTACATTAAGTTTTTCATCATGTAATATCCCTGATGGTATTAAGTGAAGTTTATATTGTTTATCTCCAACTTCTACAGTATGACCTGCATTATTACCACCTTGATATCTGACAACTACATTTGCTTCTTCAGCTAGGTAGTCTGTCATTTTCCCTTTACCTTCATCTCCCCATTGAGCTCCTAAAACAATAAATGCTGACATCTACACATTGCCTCCTCTTAAGACATACTAATGGATTGTATTAGATTGCAATCCCATTTAACATGGTATCAGAGTCATTGTAAAATTTCAATATTTCTACGAATATTTTTTTGCCTTCTATAAATATAATTCGTATAATAGTATTATAAATATATTTTCTGGAGGAGTCGTATTATGAATATATATGAAGAGTCGCTAAAATTTCATAAAGAATTAAAAGGTAAATTAGAAATAACTTCAAGAGTTAAAATTACTAATGAAAAAGATTTATCCCTTGCCTATACCCCTGGTGTTGCTGAACCATGTAGAGAGATACATAAAGATCCATCTACTGCTTACTTATACACCAGAAAGTGGAATACAGTTGCTGTTATTTCTGATGGTACTGCTGTTTTAGGACTTGGAGATATTGGTCCTCTAGCTTCTTTGCCAGTAATGGAAGGTAAGTCTATATTATTTAAAGAATTTGCTAATGTAGATGCTTTTCCAATAGTTCTAGATACTAAAGAAGTAGATGAAATTGTTGATACTGTGGTTAGAATTGCACCTACTTTAGGTGGAATAAACTTAGAAGATATATCTGCTCCTAGATGTTTTGAAATAGAGAAAAAACTAAAGGAAAAATTAAATATACCAGTTTTCCATGATGATCAGCATGGAACAGCTATTATAGTTCTATCAGGATTAATAAATGCTTTAAAAATAGTTAATAAAAATATTGAAGACTTAAAAATTGTTGTTAATGGTGCTGGTTCAGCCGGAACTGCAATAACTAAACTTTTATTATCTTATGGTGCTAAAAATATAGTTATCTGTGATAGAGAGGGTGCTCTAAATAGAGATACTACTTATTCAAATAAATACTTTGAAGAACTATCTCAAATTACTAATCCTAATAACGAATCTGGAATATTAAAAGATGTTATTAAAAATGCCGACGTGTTTATAGGTGTTTCGGCTCCTAATATAGTATCGAAGGAAATGGTATCATCTATGAATGATGATGCTATTATATTTGCTATGGCTAATCCTACGCCTGAAATATTCCCTGATGATGCAAAAGAGGCTGGAGCTAAAGTAATTGGTACTGGGCGTTCTGATTTCCCTAATCAAATAAATAATGTTTTAGCTTTTCCAGGAATATTCAGAGGTGCTTTAGATGTTAGAGCCACTGAAATAAATGAAGAAATGAAAATAGCAGCTGCTTATGCAATTGCTAACTCTGTTTCAAAGGAAGAACTAAATCCTAATTATATAATTCCAAAGTCATTTAACTTAGATGTGCAAAAAAAAGTTGCTGAAGCTGTTAAAGAAGCTGCAATTAAAAGTGGAGTTGCAACTATATAATAATAATAAAAAAGTATTAGGTCAAAAAATCTAATACTTTTTTTCTTCTCATTCCTCTATAAAAGTTATTAAAATTTGTCCAATAGGTTTATCATATGAATATATATTTCCCCACTCTTTACCATCGGTGCAGTCATTAGGAAGTGAAAAAGATAGATGCTCCTCTTTTATGAAAGGCTTAACCAAATTGTATAATTCCTTATAACTTATATGTTTCATTACTTTTGAAACACTTGCACTATTTTCACCTAAATCTTTAACTTCAATTCTATACATTCTTATCTCCCGAATTTATTGATTAGTATATTATATTTTTATTCCCATTAAAAATTGATAAAAATAAGCTGTATCAAAATCATAATTTTGATACAGCTTATTTAAATTACATTCTTTCTACACTTTCCATGCCTAATAAATCTAATCCTTGCTCTAAAACATTTTTAACAAGATTTATTAAACTTAACCAAGAAGCTTTCTTAGATTCATCTTCTTCAGCTAATATTCTAGTGTCATTATAGAACTTATTAAAGTTATTAGATAATTCATATATAAATTCGCAAATTTTATGAGGTGCTCTATCTCTGAAGCTTAACTCTATAACTTCATTAAATTTAGATAATTGAAGCATTAATCCTCTTTCTGATTCGCTTTGAGGTACTAAAATACTATTTTCAGCATTAAATCCTTCTGATTTATTTAATATAGATTTAATTCTTACTATTGTATATAAAATATATGGTCCTGTATTTCCTTCAAAAGAAGCAAATCTATCTATATCAAATACATAATCCTTAGATGCTTGGTTTGATAAGTCACCATATTTTAATGCAGCTAAACCAACCTTTGAAGAAATTTCTTCAACATCTTCTTCTGCAATATTTTTGTTATCCTTAAGCTTTTCTTTACCTGCCTCTTTAATCATATTTATTAAATCTGCAAGTCTCATTACTCCACCTTCACGAGTCTTAAATGGCTTTCCATCTTTTCCATTCATAGTACCAAATCCTATGAAATCTAAAACAGTATCCTCATGTGCTATTCCTGATTTTTTAGCAGCTCTAAAGAATTGTTCATAGTGAAGTCCTTGTCTCTTATCTGCTAGATAAATTATTTCATCTGCTTTCATATCTCTAACTCTTTCTACAACTGTAGCTAAGTCAGTAGTTCCATATAAAGATGCTCCATCAGACTTTAATAATAGTAGTGGTGGAACTGGACTCTTATCAGTTTCTTCACTTACATCAAATACTAAAGCTCCTTCACTTTCTTGTGCAAATCCTTTTTCTTTTAATTCTTCTATCATTGCTGGAATGAATTTTTGTGCATCACTTTCACCATTCCATAATTCAAAATCAACATCTAATGCTCCATAGTTTTTCTTTAAGTCAGTAACTGAAACATTTAATATATGTTTCCATAGAGCAACATATCCTCTTCTACCTTGTTGAAGTTCAACTGTAGCTTGCTTAGCAGCTTCCATTACTTTTTCATCACTTTTAGCAAGCTTACTTGCATATGGATATATATCTTCAAGTTCATCTATTGTAAATGGAGCTTCTGCTGGATATTCTCCAGTAAAGTTTTCATCAAAATATGGTAAAGAAGGATTTCTTCTTTCAACCTCTGATATTACCATTCCCATTTGAAGGCCCCAGTCACCTAAGTGAACATCACCAACAACATCATGACCTAAAAACTTTGCAATTCTTTTTATACTTTCTCCAATTATCGCTGATCTTAAATGTCCAATGTGTAGCGGCTTAGCAACATTTGCTCCACCGTAATCAACAACTATCTTTTTAATTTCTGTAGCTTTTGAAACTCCAAAGCTCTCATCTTTGTTCATCTTATTAACATATTCTATTAAGAATTCATCATTAATATTCATATTAATAAATCCAGGTGCAACAGCTTCTAGTTTTGAGAAAATCTTATTATCATTTAACTTTTCTACAACCTCTTGAGCTATTATCATAGGTGCCTTCTTATGCTTCTTTGCATTTGCTAAAGCTCCATTACATTGATATTGGCATAAATCAGGTCTATTTGATACATTAACCCTTCCTGTTTCTCTTTCGTATCCTAGCTCTTCAAAAGCATTTTTAACTACTTCATTTATTTCATCAATAAATAATTTCATAACCTTACCTCCTGATTTTTGTATTAAAATATAAAAAAATCCGTCTCCTTTCATACAAAAGAGACGGAATATTTCCGCGGTACCACTCAATTTAACTAAAAACTTAGTTCACTCAAAACTTTAACGCAGTTAACGGCATACCCTTATATAAATCTCTTTATACTTAAGTAGCTTCTCCAAGTCCCTTTTCCTTATTCAGTATTTTATAGGGCTTACACTCTACCCCTACTCGCTGTAAAATACTATTGAATAAGTACTCTTCTTTTCATAGAATTTTTATATTTTTAATTATTTCATTTTTCCAATAATATATTCATTATCTTATATTATATATTTTAAACTCATATATTACCACACTTAATTTTTAATTACTTAATATATTACATATTCTTTGACTTCTCTGCACATTTTTCAACTGCACTTATAACTGTATTTCTAAAGCCATTCTTTTCAAGATCTATTACAGCTTCAATTGTTGTTCCACCTGGAGAGCAAACTTCATCTTTTAATACTCCCGGATGCTTTCCTGTCTCTAATGCTAATTTTGCAGAACCTAATATACTTTGCTCTGCTAGCTTATAAGCTTTAGATCTAGGAATACCTAATTTAACCCCTGCATCTGCCATTGCTTCTATAAACATAAATACATAAGCAGGAGATGAACCACATAAAGCTATAAATGCATGAAAATCTTTTTCTTCAAGAATTTCATACTTTCCAAATGTGTTATATAATTTCCCTACATATTCTAACTCATCTAAAGTTATATTTTTGTTTGGGCAAACTGCTGACATTCCCTCTCCAACTAATGCTGGTGTATTAGGCATTGTTCTTACAACCTTAACCTTTTTCCCAAACCACTCTTCTATTTGTGCTATTGTAATTCCAGCCGCTATAGAAATAACAATAGTATTATCACTAACTATATCCTTTATTTCTTCTATAACTTCCTTAAAAAAATATGGCTTAACAGCTAAAAACAAAACATTAGATTTTTCAACTACTTCAGTATTAACTACTGTTGCCTGTACTCCAAACTCTTTATTTATTCTTTTAGCTGATTCCTCACTTTTTGTAGAAACTATGATATTATCATTATTTATATCATTAGATTTAACTAATGCACCAAGCATAGCCCTTCCCATATTTCCACAACCTATAAAACCAATTTTTCTATTCATACAACCCCTCCTACATTTAGTGACAAGTGGCAACTTGCTAACTATTCTTTATGTACTAAGTCTAAATCAGCAAACTTAGAGTGCGCTCCAATCCAAGCCATTTTAACTGTCCCAACTGGGCCATTTCTTTGTTTAGCTATAATACATTCTCCTATACCTTTTTCTTCAGTTTCTTTATTATAGTATTCATCTCTATATAAAAACATAACAACGTCAGCATCCTGCTCTATTGATCCTGATTCTCTTAAGTCAGATAACATCGGTCTATGGTCAGCTCTTTGTTCAGGTGCACGAGATAACTGTGATAATGCAATTACTGGACATTCCATTTCTTTTGCTAAGGCCTTAATAGATCTTGATATTTCAGATACCTCTTGTTGTCTATTATCGCTACCAGCACTACCTGACATAAGCTGTAAGTAGTCAATAAGTATCATATCAATACCATGCTCCATTTTTATTTTTCTACACTTAGATCTCATATCCATAACACTAATACCAGCAGTATCATCTATGTAGATTCTTGCCTTTGCTAAAGGACCTGTTGCCCTTGCAATTCTTTCCCAGTCATCATCCTCTAAGTTACCTGTTCTAAGCTTTAACATATCAACGTTAGCCTGCGAACACAAAAGCTTATATGCTAATTGTTCTTTAGACATTTCCAGGGAAAATATAACTACACTTTTTCCTTCTTTTAAAGCAGCATTTTCTGCAATATTTAATGAGAATGTTGTTTTTCCCATAGATGGTCTGGCAGCAATAAGTACCATATCACCCTTTTGGAATCCAGATGTTTTAGCATCTAAGTCCTTAATACCAGATCCAACCCCTGTTATGGCTCCTCTATTATTAAATAATCTTTCGATTTCTAAAAAACCTCTTTCAAGTACATTAGAAAGCGGCTCATATTCTTTAGAATCCTTCTTCTCTGCTATATCAAAAACCTTTTTTTGAGCTAAATCTATTACCTTTTCAACATCTCCACCACTATTATAACTTTCTTCAATAATAGATGTAGATGCTTTTATTAACTTTCTTAAAGTAGACTTTTCTTCTACTATTTTTATATATGAACTTAAATTAGCTGTTGTAGGAACAGATGCACTTAACTCAGATATATAAGTAACTCCACCAGCCTTATCTAACATATCAGTAGTCTTTAAATACTCTAATATAGTTACTAAGTCTACCGCCATATCCTTAGCATACATTTCCTTTATAGCTTTATATATAGCCTTATGTCCATCTCTATAAAAATCATCTTCATTAAGCTTTTCTAAAACTTGAGCAATGGCACTTTTATCTATTATCATTGCCCCTATAACGGACTGCTCTGCTTCTATGCTTTGTGGTAAACTTCTCATCATAGGTGCTTCCATAAATAATCCACCTCCCAATTTTTTTATTGTATTTTCTGATTCTTTTTCTATATATAACTTATTATATCAAAACGCCTTCATTTTACTATGTTATTTGTATAATAAATTTATTTCTTCACATAATAAAATTAAGCTTCCTATACTAGGAAGCTTAATCTACATTACTTCTCAAATACTATCTCCATTAGTTCCTCTATATGACTTATAGATTTAACTTCAATATCTTCAAGTCCTAGAGGAACTTCTTTTTCGTTATCTTTAGGGATAGCAACAAGTTTAATTCCTTTTCTTCTAGCCCCGTATATCTTTTCAAATATACCTCCAACTGGCTTAACATTTCCTCTTAAAGAAATTTCACCTGTGATAGCAACGTCTTGACGAATTGGTCTTTCTGTAAGAGCACTTATTATACAAACTGTAATAGCAGCTCCAGCTGATGGTCCATCAATTTGACCACCACCAATTACATTAACATGGACATCATAATCCTTTATATCTTTATCTGTGATCTTTCTAATTACAGATGCTGCATTAAATACAGAATCTTTTGCCATAGAACCTGCAGTGTCATTAAACTTAATTGTTCCATGACCTTTTTTCTTAGCTGGGAATACTGTTGATTCAATTTCTATTGTAGAACCTAAGAATCCACTTACTCCTAATCCATATACATGACCAACTTCATATTTATCTAAATTATCTAATCTTTCAAATGGAGAATATCTTCCTATTGAAATAACTTCTTCAACATCTTTTAAAGTTATCTTACTACTTTCTTCTTCACCACTTGTATTAAATAATGAATATCCATATGCATCAGATAATATATTTACAGCCTTTCTACCTTCAATTGTATATTGGCTTATTAATTTCCCAACTCCATCTTCTAGTTCTACATTTAATTTTTCAGATGCATTATTAACTATTCCCTCTATATCTTTTGAAGATAATGGTTCAAAATACACCTCTGTACATCTAGATCTTAATGCCGGATTTATCTGACTTGGATCTTTAGTAGTTGCACCTATTAAAACAAAATCAGCTGGTGCTCCCTTTTCAAATAAATATCTTATATATTCAGGGATATTTTCATCATCTGGATCATAATAAGAAGATGAAAACTCTACTCTTTTATCTTCTAAAACTTTTAATAATTTATTTTGAAGTATATCATCTAATTCACCAATTTCATCGATAAATAATACTCCGCCATGAGCCTCAGTAACTAATCCTGTTTTTGGCTCTGGAACACCTACTTCAGCTAAATCTCTCTTACTTCCTTGATATATAGGGTCATGCACTGATCCTAATAAAGGATTTGTTATTTCTCTTGGATCCCATCTTAATGTAGTTCCATCAACTTCAACAAACTTTGAATCATCATCAAAAGGTGTGAATCTTAGTTTTTTAGCAGCTTCTAATGCAAGTCTTGCTGCTGAAGTTTTACCTACTCCTGGTGGCCCATAAAGAATTATATGTTGAGGATACGGCGAAGACATTTTTGATATTAATGATCTTACTGCTCTCTCTTGACCAACTATTTCATCAAAGTTTTCAGGTCTTAAAAGTGACATAACATTTTTATTAATATGCTTTGCATCTAACTTTTCTAATCTTTCTAACTTTGCTGTAGTCTTTGTATTTTCTTTTCCTTTTTGCTTTTTAATTATAGACAATTTAAGTTCATCCATAAACTTATCTTGTCTTTCAACTAAAGCTTTTTCTACTTCTGATTCTATTTTATTTTGAACATATTTTTTTGCTATATTTTCTGATATCCAGTAGATAACATCCTCTAATACTTCTTGAGCTGTCTCATCTGTCGGAACAACCTTTGCTCCATTCCCATCAGATGCTATAACATTTAATGCATATATTCTTTCATTTATATCTGTTGAGTTAACATATTTTTGTAGCTTAAATCTTACTGTTCTAGCTCTAATTGCACCTTCATCTAAAACATTTTTAAGAACATCAAATAATACATTAACCTTTGCTTCTATTGGTAAGTCACTTGTTAGAATTCCTTCTAAGTTAACCCCTTCGTTATATAAATTCAATGTTAATCCTCCTTATTGCTTAGGAACAATAATAACTTTCATCTTTGTAGATACTTCTGGATATAATTTTACTTCTACTTCATATTCTCCAGCAACCTTTATAGTATTTACAACAATTTTCTTTTTATCTATTGATAAGTTAAATTTATTGTTAATTACTTCAGCTATATCTTTATTAGTTATTGCCCCAAATAATCTTCCGTTATCTCCTGCCTTAGCATCTATAGTAACTTCCTTACCTTTTAATTCAGCAGCTAATTTTTGTGCTGCTTCTAATTCAGCAAGCTTCTTTTTTCTTTCATTTTCTTTTTTTGCATTAACAACATGTAATGCATTAGCAGTTGCTTCTTCTGCTAATTTCCTAGGAAATAAATAGTTTCTTGCATATCCATCTGATGCTTCTATAACATCACCTTTTTTACCCAATTTTTTAACGTCTTGTAATAAAATTACCTTCATATTATACACCTATCCTTTAAAGTTTTATTCTTTTACTTCTAAATGTTTCTTTATTGCTTCTTTTAGCATATATACGGCTTCATCCATTGTTCCATTTACTTTTGCCCCAGCCATATTCATATGACCACCACCACCAAGTTCTTCTAATATAACTTGAACATTTACTTCACCTGTTGATCTACCACTTATAGTAATAGCATTATTTATTTCACATAAAACAAAGCATACATCAATTCCTGATATGCCTAGCAGCTCATCGGCTGCTCGTGCAACAATTACAGTATTATCTACTTCACTAGGACAAATAGCTATAGCTAAATTATCATTAACTTCAGCACTTTTAATAGTATCTGAAATTAATAAATAATCCTCTAAACTATCGGTAAACATCTTTTTAACTTCTATAGTATCTGCACCTAAAGATCTTAAAAATGCTGCAGCATCAAAAGTTCTTACTCCAGACTTAAATTGAAATCCCTTAGTATCCATAAAAATTCCACCTAAAAGTCCTTCTGCTTCAACCTTTGAAATCCTTGGTTTCTGTAACATATATTGTATTAGCTCAGTTACCATTTCTGATGTAGAAGATGCATAAACCTCTATATAGTTTAGTAATGCTCCTTCTATTATATCTGGGCTTCTTCTATGATGATCTATTATTATCTTTCTATTAATTTTTTCAACTATATTTAAATTATTCACATATCCCTTATTATGCACATCTACTATTATTAATAAGGTTTTATCATTAATTGCCTTTTCAGCCTCGCTACTAGAAATTAATAAGTTATCATATTTACTATCTCCCTTAAGTTTATTCATATAATAATCAATTGCATTAATATCATTATCAATTATTATATTACAACTTTTTCCCAATTGTCTTATAGCTGACCATAATCCAACTGATGCCCCAAATGAATCCATATCCGGATTTTTATGACCCATAATAAGTATATTACTACTTTCAAAAATCAACTCTCTTAATGCTTGTGAAATTACTCTTGCTCTAACTCTAGTTCTTTTTTCAAGCTCACGAGTATTTCCACCAAAGAAGCTTATCTTTTCATTATTTTTAATAACTACTTGATCTCCACCTCTACCTAATGCCAATTCTCTAGCGGTCATTGCATTATTATAGTTTTCTTGTGAATTATCTCCACCTCTACCTATTCCTATACTTAAAGTAACTTCTAACTTATTACCTCTATCAATATTAGATATTTCATCTAATATACTAAATTTACAATTAATTTCATCATTAATATATTTATCTTGTACTGATAAACAATATTTATTATAGTCATATTTAATAATCATAGCTTTTAACTTTTTGCTATATGAATTTATACTCTTCTCTACTTCTGCAGCTAACATAGGTCTATTTGCTTCATCAGTTACTTCTAATGCCTCAGATAAATTATCTACTTCTATTAACATTATACTTTCTCTAATTGAATACAAATCTCTTAAATTACTTACTTCATTAAAATATACTATATATTTTTGTTTAATATATGGATTATTTTCATTACTTATATTAGTTGCATATATACTATAAAAAGTATCTTTTATCTTTACCCTTTGTCTTAAATCTTTATCACACTTTAATAATTTTTGCAAATCAAGATTTCTACCTATGCTAAGTATATTTTGCTCTTTTAAGTCTAATAAATTTAATTCTTCTTTTAATCTCTTATTAGCCCAAAGTATATTACCTTCATTATCAATTAAAGCTAATGGATATAACATATTAGAAATATTGTCATTTATATTTGCTTTAATTTTTGTAGTTAAAGTATCAACCTTTTCATTGTATAGTTGTCTATTAATATCTAAATATACATTCCATGCTACATATATTATCAAAACTGCACTTGCTAAATAAAACTCCTTAATATAATAAAGAATTATTACTAAAATAGTAATTGCAGCTGATATTAATAACTTACTATACTTTTTGAGCTTTTTTTTCATAAAAGCCTCCTAAATTTTATATTAATAACGCCCCTTGATATGATTTTGAAGCTTAGTTAAACTCTTACCTTCCTTTTCATATTCATGTTCTTCTGCTATTCCTAATTTTAATTTTTTTCTCATTTCATCATCAACTTCATTACAGCTATATCCTAACTTTTGTGCTAATACATATAAAATTAAAATCGCTCCTGATATACAAGTTAATATAGAATCTTTAGCTACATTAGTGCCTCTTGTTAAAAGGGAAAAAAATTCACCTATAATACATAACAAGCTTGCTTTAAGCTCTTCTATAATTTTTATATTAGCCATAATATTTAGCTCTTCCTTTTTTTTCACTAAATTCTCACCTCTATTCAATACCTTGTATTTATATTTTAATTATTTTTCTTTATTAATGCAACTAAATAGGGGTTTGAATTACAAATTATGTAATTATTTTAAAATATAAAAATAAAAGCCCCTGAAAATCAGGGGCTAATAAACTTATTACTATTCAGTTGTGAATGGTAATAAAGCTATGTTTCTTGATCTCTTGATAGCATCTGTTAATTGTCTTTGATGCTTAGCGCAAGTACCAGAAATTCTTCTTGGAAGAATCTTACCTCTTTCTGTAACAAACTTTCTTAGCTTGTTGATATCTTTGTAATCTATTGATTCAGCTTTATCTACACAGAAAGCACATACTTTTCTCTTAGATCTTCTCATTTTTCCAGATCTTTTCATTTCTCTCATGATGTTCCCTCCTTATAAAATAATTAGACTTTTTTTAAAATGGCATATCACCATCATCTACTGGAGTCATATCTCCAAATCCCATATCAGGACTTTCTGCTGGAGCACCCCATGTGTTATCAGAATTTCTTGAGTATGAATTATTATTACCTTCACCAGCACCAGAACCTATGAACTCGAAACTTTCTACAGCTACATCAGTAGTGTATCTTTTAGTTCCATCTTGAGCATCATAACTACCTGTTCTTATGCTTCCAGTAACAGCAATTTGTCTACCCTTTGTAAGATATTGTGTAATTGTTTCTCCAGTTTTTCCAAATGCTACACAATTTATAAAATCTGTTTCATCTTTTTTAAATTGTCTGTTTATAGCAACAGTAAATCTACAAACTGCAGTACCGCTACCTGCTGCATATCTTAATTCTGGATCTTTAGTAAGTCTACCAATAAGTATAACTTTATTCATTTCAATACACCTCTTACGCTTCGTTTTTAACGATTATGTGTCTTATAACACCATCAGTAATTCTGAAAACTCTGTCTAACTCTTTTGGTAATTCAGGATTAGCTTCGAAGTTAATTAAAGTGTAGTAACCTTCGTTAACTTTGTTTATTTCGTAAGCAAGCTTTCTCTTACCCCAGAAATCAACATTTTCAACTTTTCCTCCACCGTTTTCTATAACACCTTGGAATTTTTCGATTCCAGCCTTAACAGCCTCTTCATCTAATGATGGGTGTAATATAAATATAGTTTCGTACTTTCTCATCATTTTCACCTCCTTTGGACTAACGGCTACATTTTACTGTAGCAGGGATTACAATTTAAGATTTTATCACTTTATTCTACTATTTTCAAGTATTTTTATTTCAATTATTAGATTTAACAACCTTTTTTGCATCTTTTTGGAATTTCAAACGTGGTATCATAACAATTCTGCCACATCCAACGCACTTTATTTTAATATCAGCACCTAGTCTTATTACTTCAAACTCTTTGCTTCCACAAGGATGTTGTTTTTTCATTTCAACGATGTCACCTAAATCAAATGTTTCAATCATATTTATACCCCCTAAATATTATTCTTTATTTATGATAGCTGTTTTGGGATATGGAATTTCTATTCCTGCTTCATCTAAAGCTATTTTTATATCTTTTCTTAATTCCCTTTCCATCTCCCATTGACTTAATGGTTCTGATCTACCAACAACTCTAATTGTTACCCCTGAAGCATTTAAAGAAAGTACTCCTAATACATCAATTTCACTTCTTAGTTTATCTTGATGTTTTTCCTCGAATAAAGTACTAGTCTTCTTAATAACTTCTATAGCTGCATCTATATTCTCTTCATAAGCTATTTGAACATCAACTATAAATCTTATATCTCCTCTCGAATGATTTGTTACTTCTAACACAGAACCATTTGGTATTAAATGTAGGTCTCCTGTAAAATCTCTTAGAACAGTCGTTCTTATACCAATACTCTCTACTATTCCTGAAAACTGTCCAATAGTTACATGATCCCCAACTCCATACTGATCTTCAAATAACACGAAAAATCCATTAATAAGATCCTTTACTAAGCTTTGAGCTCCAAGACCTATTGCGAATCCTCCAGCACTAGCTAATGCTACAGGTATTTTAGCTAATATATCATATAACATAGATCCTATACCTATTATATACACTGTATACTTCAAGACGCTTTTTAATACTTCTCCTATTGTCAACGCCTTTTGTGGTTCTAAAGAAAAGCTCGTCTTGCTAGCAACCTGTCTATCAACAAACTTCTTTATAAGTTTGTTTCCTATTCTTATTGAAAAATACATTATAATTGATATGAATATAATTGATATAATTTTTTGTACTATAGCATCTAGATCTATACTCTTACTAAAAAAATAAAATATTTTCTTACTTATACTAGTTAAATCCGTAAATCCATCCATATAGTGATTCACCTCTTTATCTACTTAATTGTTATATACTTAGCTTCTTCTTTCTTATATATATTCTTAAACTCAATTATATTACTACTAATTATTTTATTTAATTCTTCCTCTTCCTCTACTCTAATACAAATACCACAACTTTGAGTAATTAAAGTTGGTGTAGGCATTATTCTAAACTTGTAGTTTAATTCATTTAACTTTTGTTCTGCAGACATTGCATCATGCGTATTTTTAAATACTATAATATAATAATTCATTTTATTATTTCCTCCCTACATTATATATATTAATTATATTATATCTATTTTTATTTTTTAATAAATATATTAAATATTACTATTTTAAAATTACATATTTTTCTAATAGTTTGTTGCAATTTTATTTATTTATTTTATTATAATATAAGAAGGAATATTTTACGTGTATATAAAAGGAGAAAAGAATGAAGGTATATTTAGATAACGGAAGCACATCATTTCCCAAGCCAAAGGTTGTAGCCGATTCGATATATAACTATTTAACTAACATTGGCGGAAATCCTGGAAGATCAAATCACTCTAATGCATTAGAAGCTAATAGATCAGTATATATGGCAAGAGAAGAGATTTGTAATTTCTTTAATTATGATAAACCTGAAAATGTAATATTTACAAATAATATTACATCTTCGTTAAATATTTTATTAAATGGAATAATAAAGCCAGGCGATCATGTAATTACATCTTCTATGGAGCATAATTCAGTTATTAGACCTCTATATAATTTAAAAAATACTTTAAATATAGATCTAGACATAGTTAATGCAAATGTTCTTGGAATTGTAGATGTAAAAGATATAGAGAAACTAGTTAAACCTAATACAAAATTAATAGTTATTACTCATGCTTCTAATGTTGTAGGCTCTATTCAGCCAATAAAACAAATAGGAGATTTATGCAAAAAACTTGGTATATTTTTCATATTAGATAGCGCACAAAGTGCAGGTGTACTAGATATTAACTTTAAAGATTTATCATTAAATGCCTTAGCCTTTACTGGTCATAAAAGTCTATTAGGTCCTCAAGGAATAGGAGGGTTTATTATTGATGATAAATTAAATGAAATTTGTAACCCATTAATATCAGGAGGTACTGGTAGCTTATCACATTCATTAACTCAACCTGATTTTTTACCTGATAAATTTGAATCTGGAACATTAAACATTCCTGGAATAGTAGGCCTGTATGAAGCAATAAAGTTTATTAAATCTGAAGGTTTAAATACAATTTATGAACATAATAGCTATTTAAGATCTTATTTGATAGCTGGAATTCTTAATATGCCTAACTATACAATAAGTGGTGCTTTAGATAGAAAAGCTGCAACATCTTGCGTATCGATAACTCATTCTAAATTAGATATTAGCGAGCTATCTTATATTTTAGAATCTGATTTCAATATTAGCAATAGAAGTGGATTGCATTGTGCTCCATTAGCTCATAAAACTATAGGCACTTATCCTAATGGAACTGTTAGACTTAGTTTAGGTTATTTTAATACATTAGAAGAAGTTAAATACACTATAGATTCTTTAAATAAAATAAATTCAATTTATAAGTAAATTTTTTACTGGTGAATAACTTATATTATTCTTGTCGATACTTTCAATAAGGAGGTTATGACATGGATAATTGTTTTTGTGTAGATTCATTATCCCCTAATTCTTCTCATGAATTAGGGGAATATTTATATATAAAGCTTAAAGATATTTTTATGGAAAATAGACCAATAATATTTTTATGTATTGGAACTGATAGAGCCACTGGTGATTCATTAGGCCCTTTAATTGGATATAAACTTAAAGATATCGAAAGAAAGAATATTTATATATATGGCTCTTTAGAATATCCTGTTCATTCTATTAATTTATCTGAGATTTTAAATAAAATTAAATCTAATTTTACACATCCCTTTATTATTGGGGTAGATGCATCCCTTGGTAATGTCCAAAATATAGGGAAAATATTTGTTGAAGATTCTCCTCTTAAGCCTGGTTTAGCCCTAGATAAAGATTTGCCAGAAGTAGGTGAAATGAATATAAAAGGTGTAGTTAATATATCTGGCAACTTAGACTTCATGATGTTGCAAAATACTAGATTATTTATTGTTATGTCTCTAGCTGACTGTATTTCAAATGCTATATCTTATTTTATAAGTAAAACTTTATCAAACAATACCTTAATATCTTTTGATTAAAGGTTGATTCTATTTAATTTTTGTTAATCATAATTTACAATAAAAAATGCGATTATTTAAATAATCGCATTTTTTATTATTTAATTTTTACTATTAATAGCTTCATTTAAAACATGTAACTCTTCCTCAGATAAGTCATATCTTGATATTCCTTTATCTATTGGTTTAGCATATGTAGTGCTATCATGTCTAGAATATATTCCAGTTATAATAACACCATCGTTATATGAATCTAATATTGCAATTGAAAAACTTAAGTCACTACCTACATCTTCAAAAGCTTTATATCTCATTATAGCAACTTTATTAACACAACCTTTTAATTCTTGTGAAATATTTTTACATTCATCAATTGCTTCTTGAGATTTATTTAATGCTTTTTCAATATTATCTAGATTATCATTAAGCATTTGCTCTAGATTTTTATTGTTAACGCCTTTCATCATCTTTCTATATTTTTTTTCTAATTTTTTTACAGATACTAATAATATCATTGTAATTATAAAAAGTAATAACGTTATTATTGCTAATCCTATTATTATGAAGATTGAATATTCATTAATTATATTTATTATGCTGTCCATTTCTGCTACTTCCCTTCAAATGTTTCACGTGAAACACTTTATAAATTAATTATTTCTAATATTCTTTGTAAATCCTCTTCAGAGTAGTATTCAATCTCTATCTTACCCTTATTATTTTTATTTGTTATGTTTACCTTAGTTCCAAAATAATTTTCTAGCTTATAAGTTACATCCTTATAATATGGATTTTCATTTGCCGGCTTTGATTTAGCTCTTGTATGACTAGTCTTTAACTTTCTTATTAAAAGTTCTAGTTCTCTTACTGATAATTTATCATCAATAACATTCTGTGCTAATTCACACTGAACCTTATTATCAGTTATTCCTAATAAAGCTCTACCATGCCCTTCTGAAATTACACCTTCAATAATGTATTGTTGAACATCTTCACTAAGATTTAATAATCTTAAAGTATTAGTTATTGTAACACGTGATTTTCCTATTCTTTTACTTAGTTCTTCTTGTGTTAAGTTAAAATCGTTTATTAATCTTTTATATGCTAATGCTTCTTCAATGGAATTTAAATCTTCTCTTTGAATATTTTCAATTAATGATATTTCTAAAATTTGTTTTTCAGTTAAATTCATTACTATGGCAGGTACCTCTTTAAGGCCAATAGATTTAGCTGCTCTCCATCTTCTTTCTCCTGCTACAATAATATACTCATCATCAACTTTTTTTAATACTAATGGCTGTATTATTCCATTACTTTTAATTGATTCTGCTAACTCTAATATTTTTTCATCATCAAAAGATTTTCTTGGTTGATCCTCATTACTCTTAATTAAATTAATATCTATTAATATAGAAACATTTTCTTTAATATCACTAGCTTTTTCTACCTTAGTATCTAATGTACTTAAAATAGTATCTTCTGGTATAAGAGCATTTAGACCTTTACCTAAGCCAAATTTTTTACTCATATCTTTACCTCTCCTACTGCTTACTTAAAAATTCTTTTGCAAAACGCTTATAAGCATCTGCACCCTTACACTTTTCATCATAAAGCATAATTGGCAATCCAAAGCTTGGTGCTTCTGCTAATCTTATATTTCTAGCAATAGTTGTTTTATATACTTTATCATTAAAGAATTTTTTTGCTTCTTCATATACTTCATTACTTAAATTAGTTCTATAGTCATACATGGTCATAAGTACACCTTCTATATCTAATGACTTATTTAAAGATTTTTTTACTAATTGTACTGTATTAATTAATTGGCCTACACCTTCTAATGCATAAAATTCACATTGTATAGGTATTAACACAGAATCAACTGCTGTTAAAGCATTAATTGTTAAAACCCCTAATGAAGGTGGACAATCTATAAATATAAAATCATATTGATCTTGTATAGATGTAATTTCTCTTAAAAGTATAGTTTCTCTATCTTTTACACCAATTATTTCAACTTCTGCACCTGCTAATTCCATAGTTGATGGTGCTATGTATAAATTAGTAATTAATTCACTTTTTATAATAACATCCTTTAATGGTACATTTGCTGTAAGTACATCATACATAGAATACTCTAAATTTCTTTTATCTATTCCAAATCCACTTGTTGTATTTCCCTGTGGATCAATGTCGATTGTCAATACTTTATAACCTTCCATTGCCAAATAAGCACATAAGTTAATATTAGTAGTAGTTTTTCCTACTCCACCCTTTTGATTAAAAATACATATCTTTTTCATATAAAGCCCTATTTTAGGACTTCACCCCCTTCCCATATTTATATTATATATATTTTTCTATAATAATTAAAGGTAGCCATACTAAATTTAAAGTAAATTTTGTATAAATGTTTCACGTGAAACATAAAAAAAACACTCAAAAGAGTGCTTTTTTTATTTATTTTTAGGGATAGAAACTGTTATTTCAATACATTCTTCTTTATCTTGAAGTTTGTATTCTGCCGGAATATTAAATTTACTTAATACTTGCTTTATAGTATTAACATATAACTTTCCAGGTAAAACACCTTTTCCTTTTCTTTTCTTCATTTGTTCCCCAGCTAGCTTTAATAGTTCAGTATTAATTAACTCTTCTGTTTTTTTCACATTTAAAGAGTTAGCTATTACTTTTTTTACAACCTTTAATTGTAGCTGCTCATTTGGTAAACTTAATAATGCCCTTGCATGTCTTTCTGTCAGATTATTTTCAAGACATAGTCTTCTTACCTTTTCACTTAATTTAAGTAGTCTCAATTTATTAGCTATAGTCGATTGTTTTTTACCCATTCTTTTAGCTAATTCTTCTTGAGTAAAATTATGATCATTAATTAAGTTATAATATGCCTCAGCTTCCTCCATAAAGTTTAAATCTTCTCGTTGTAAATTTTCTAATAATGCAATTTCTGCTGATTGAGTGTCCGTAATTTCAATTATATTGCACGGAACAACTTCAAGCTCTGCCATTCTAGCTGCTCTCCATCTTCTTTCTCCAGCAACTAATTCAAATTTATCTCCCATTTTTCTTACAGTAATAGGTTGAATTATACCATGTTCTTTTATTGATTGGCTTAATTCCTCTAATGCTTCTTCATTAAAAAACTTTCTTGGCTGATATGCATTAGGAAAAATACTATCAACCCTTACGTTCATTATTTCTTTATTCATACTGTACGACCATCCCTCATAATTTGTTAATCAACAAGTAATTCCACATTTTAACAACAATATTTCTACATTTATTTATATATTATTTAAAAGTAAATTTATATTTAATATTATATTCTTAATCTATTTATTATAAATTCATATTATTTCCATTAAAATAATTTTATCCTTTATCTACTACTATTGTAAAGGCTTTTTATTAACTGTTCCTGCTTTTCTAGGATAAGTTTTTGGACAATTTTTTACCTTCTTTACCTCTACTATATTGTGTTTTAAATCAGTTTCTTCAATAGATATTTCTATTATTCCCTGTAATTCTCCACCCAATATTTTTATGGCATTACTTCCATTTTCAAGTTCTTCATCAATAGCAGGTCCTTTTAATGCTACAAAATAACCATCCTTTTTTACATATGGCATACAAAATTCAGATAGAACTGCCATATTAGCTACAGCTCTTGATGTTGCAACATCAAATTTTTCTCTTAACTCTGGCTTTCTAGCTCCATCTTCTGCTCTAGAGTGAATTGTTTTTACATTCTTTAATCCTAGTTCTCTAACTACAAGATTTAAAAAATTAATTCTTTTATTTAAAGAGTCTAAAAGAGTTACTTCTACATTTGGATTCATAATTGCAATTGGAAGTCCAGGAAAACCAGCACCAGTTCCAACATCTATTATAGTTTTAGCATTCTTTATTGGCTCTGACTTAAAAGCTTTAATACAATCTATAAAATGCTTTTTGATAACATCCTCATCTTCTGTTATGGCTGTTAAATTTATTTTTTCATTCCATTCTTGAAGAAGCCTCATATATTTAATAAATTGCTCATATTGAACTTCTGTAAATTCTAGTCCAGCATCATTTGAGGCTGTTTTCATTAATTCAAAAAACTTCATCTTTAGTCCTCCTGCTTATTTTTCTTATATTGATGTTCTAAATATATTAATAAAACTGATATATCAGCTGGAGATACTCCAGATATTCTTGATGCCTGACCTATACTTACTGGTCTTATTGCACTTAATTTTTGAATAGCTTCTACTCTTAAGCCTTTTACATCATTATAATCTATATTTTCAGGCAATAATTTTTTCTCAAACTTTTTAAACTGATTAACTTGATCTAGCTGACTAGCTATATATCCTTCATATTTAGCTATAATATTAACTTGTTCACCAATATCATCTGTATACTCTGGTCTTTCTGGATCTAATGGTGCTAACATAAAATAATCTAATTCTGGTCTTTTAATTAATTCATACATACTTATTGGTTTCTTTAGTTCCGTAGAATTAAGTGATACTAAGAATTCATTATTTTCTCTCTTATTAGTTATCTGTAAATTCTTTAGTCTCTCAACTTCATTTTCTATATTAGATTTTCTATTTAAGAATCTATTATATCTCTCATCGCTTACTAAACCAACTTTTCTTCCTATTTCAGTTAATCTAAAATCAGCATTATCTTGTCTTAATAATAGTCTATATTCAGCTCTAGATGTCATCATTCTATAAGGCTCATTAGTACCCTTAGTTACTAAATCATCAATTAAAACACCAGCATATCCATCAGAACGTGTTAATATCATTGGTTCTTCACCTTTAATTTTTAACGCAGCATTTATACCTGCAACAATACCCTGTGCAGCAGCTTCTTCATATCCTGAACTACCATTTAGCTGACCTGCTCCATATAAACCTTCTATTGTCTTAAATTCTAAAGTTGGTTTCAATTGAGTTGGATCTATTGAATCATATTCTATAGCATAGGCAGTTCTTAATAATTCTACATTTTCTAATCCCTCTAATGTTCTATACATCTTTACTTGAACATCTTCTGGTAATGATGATGACATTCCTCCAACATACATTTCTAATGTATCTTCACCTTCTGGTTCTATAAATATTTGATGTCTATTTTTATCTGGGAATTTCATTACTTTATCTTCTATAGATGGACAGTATCTTGGTCCAATCCCTTCAATACTACCATTATACATAGGAGATCTATCTATATTTTCCTTTATAATATTGTGTGTTTCTTCATTAGTATAAGTTAACCAACAAGAAACTTGTTCTCTATCTATATTGTCATGCATAAATGAAAATGGAACTATCTTTTTATCTCCAGGTTGTTCAATCATCTTTGAAAAATCTACAGACCTTCTGTTAATTCTTGCCGGAGTTCCAGTCTTAAATCTTCTCATTTCTATTCCAAGATCCATTAAGTGTTGTGTTAACTCATTAGCTGCTGCTAATCCATTTGGACCACTATTATAAGTTACATCTCCAATTATTATTCTTGCTCTTAAATATGTACCTGTTGTCAACACTATAGCTTTACACTTAAAGAAAGCTCCATTCTTAGTTAATACTCCAACAACTTTTCCATCTTCAACTTCAACATCAACAACTTCTAATTGTCTAACTTCTAAATTTTCTTGATTTTCTAGAACACTTTTCATTCTATTTTGATATTTTTTTCTATCAGCTTGTGCTCTTAAAGAATGTACTGCTGGCCCTTTAGATGTATTTAACATTCTTGATTGAATAAATGTATGGTCAATATTTATCCCCATTTCTCCACCTAATGCATCAACTTCTCTTACTAAGTGACCTTTTGCTGTACCTCCTATATTAGGATTACAAGGCATTAAACCAATTGCATCAAGATTTAATGTACATACTAGTGTCTTTAATCCCATTCTAGATGAAGCAAGCCCTGCTTCACATCCAGCATGACCTGCACCAACTACAATTACGTCATATTCTCCTGCATTATATCTCATTTTCTACTCCTACTTTCCTACACAGAAATCTCCAAATATTTTATTTACTAAATCCTCTTCTAATTCATCTCCTGTAATTTCATTTAAGGCTCTTAAAGATGAGGTTACAAAAATAGATATCAAGTCTAAATATTCATTCATTCTTACTCTATTTAATGCATTTTCTGCATTCTCTAATGCTCTAAACAATGCTTGCTTATGTCTTGAATTAGATATTATTAGGCTTTCTGTATCAATTTTTCCACTAAAGAATAACTCTTTTATTGTTTCTTTTAAATCACCTAATCCAAGTTCTTCTTTAGCTGACACTTTAATTATATTTTCAAAACTATTTATCATATTTTCATCAATTTTAGATTCTAAATCTATTTTGTTTAATATAACAATACATTTTTTATCACCAACTGACTCTATAATCTCTCTATCTTCATCATCTAACTCTCTTGATGAGTCAAGAACTAATAAAACTAAATCAGCTTCTTGAATTTTTTCTCTAGATCTTTCTACTCCAATTCTTTCAACAACATCCTCAGTTTCTCTAATACCTGCTGTATCAATTATTTTAACTGGAATACCATCTAAGTTTATGTACTCTTCAATTATATCTCTTGTAGTTCCTGCAATATCAGTTACTATTGCTCTCTTTTCTCTTAACAAAGCATTTAACAAAGATGATTTTCCTACATTGGGTTTTCCAACTATAGCAAGACTTAAACCTTCCCTAATAAGTTTTCCTTCATCAGCATTTTTTAAGAGAACTTTCATTTCACTTATAGCCTTTTCTAAACTTTCTCCAACTTTTAAAGGAATACTTGGGTCTACTTCTTCATCATCTTCCGTAAAATCTACAGCAAATTCTACTAGTGCTAATACATTTAGCATATATTCTCTTAATCTATTAATTTCTCTAGATAAATATCCTGTACTTTGCATTAAGGCAGATTTCATTGCTAAATCTGTTTTAGCTGTTATTATATCCATAACGGCTTCAGCTTGTGATAAATCTATTCTACCATTTAAAAATGCTCTTTTAGTAAATTCTCCTGGCTCTGCAAGTCTAGCACCAGCTTTAATTGCTGCTTCTAGCACCTTATTCGTAGATACTACACCACCATGACAGTTTATTTCTATAGTATCTTCTGCTGTGAAACTTCTTGGTCCTTTCATAAAACTAATTATTACTTCATCAATTAATTCATCAGTTTCTATATCATATATATGACCATATTTCATTGTATAAGGTTTCATATTTTTTATATCATCGTTACTCTTAGGTCTAAATATTTTTGATGCTATATCTAACGCTTTATCTCCAGATATTCTTATAATTGCGATACCGCCTTCGCCTAAAGCTGTAGCTATCGCACATATTGTATCAAATTCTTTCATTTTATCCTCCAGTTTTAGTGACAAGTGGATAAATTTCTACATTAAAAGTTGTCACTATTATTAATCCTTTTACTAATAAGTATATTTAAATTCTATCCTTATTTTCTTTTTTTAATTATTATGCCCTATTTTCGCTATTATTCATTTTACAAAACAATTTTATATAAGTCAAAATTCTAAAAAAATAATAAGAGAAAGCCTAATTTAGGCTTTCTCTTATTATTTTTTTAAACTTATAATTATTCTTCTAAAAGGCTCTTCACCTTCACTATATGTGTTAATATCAGTATATTCTTGTAGTGCTGAATGAATAATTCTTCTTTCATAAGGATTCATAGGTTCTAACTTATATGGTCTTCCAGATTTTTTAACTTTATAAGCAGTCTTTTGAGCCACTCTTATTAAAGTTTCCTCTCTTTTATGCCTATAGTTTTCTGCATCTAAAACCACTCTCTTATATGGGTTTTCATGATTCTTATTAACTACTAATGAAACTAAGTATTGAAGTGAATCTAAAGTCTCACCTCTATAACCTATTACTAATCCCATCTTAGGACCTTTCAAATTAATCTTAATAATATCATTTTCCTCTTTAATATCGATGTCTGCATTTATATCCATAGAATTTAAAACACTAATTAAGAATGTTTTTGCATCATCTAAAGAGTCTGGTTTTGCAGTAACCTTAACCTTAGCAGGCTTTGCACCAATTAAGTTAAATAATCCTTTACTACCCTCATCAATTACTTCAACATCAACCTTATCTTTTGTTAATTTTAACTCATCTAACGCATGTTTTAAAGCTTCTTCAACTGTTTTACCAGTCATTTCAATTGTTTTCATACCCTATTCACCACCTAGAAAATATGATAATTATCTCTTTTTAGTTTTTGGTGTAGACTTTTTAGCTTTTTGAATTTTAGCTTGTGCTGCTTTTTCTTCTTCAATTTTTTTCTTTTTCACCGCTGGTAGATAATTTAAGAAATATGTTTGTATTAATTGAATTATTCCACCAGTTATCCAATAAATTATTAATATTGGTTGGAATTGAAGTGACATAAATCCCATCATCCCTGACATAACAATGTTCATAGTACTCATATTCATTCCGCCTTCTTGTTGAGGCATTGATTTGCTCAATAATAATGATGGTATATAAGTGCTTAATGCAGCTAATATTGCTAATATTATAGAAACAAAGCCAATTCCCTTTGGATAAGCAAATATGTCTGGAATAAATAAGAATGATGTATCAGCTCCTGGCGTAGCTGTTATATTTCTAAACACTCCATATAAAGCAAATAATATTGGTAAAGGTAATAATGCTGGTAAACATCCACCAAACATACTAACATTATTTTCTTTCATTAATTTAGAAGTTTCTAATTGTAATTTTTGTGGATCATTTGCATACTTTGCTTGAAGTTTTTTCATCTCTGGTTGAATTTCTTGCATTTTTGCATTTGATTTTGTTGATTTAATATTAAGAGGTAATATTAATAATCTAATTATCGCTGTAAATAATATGATTGCTAATACATACGAAACCCCTTCTGCGTGTTTTGGTACCCCTAATGCTATAATTAAATTATGTAAAGCGTCGAACATCTTCGTCATTACATTTACTATCGCATTCCACATTCTATAGCCTCCTTATTTTACCGGATCATATCCCCCGTTTTTGTTAAAAGGATTACACCTCAAAATCCTTTTTATAGATAAAAATCCTCCCTTTAAAGCACCATACTTAGTAATGGCTTCAACTGCATACTGAGAACATGTAGGTACAAATATACATCTTCTTGGACGCATAGGAGAATAATATTTTTGATATAACTTTATAATTGTTAAAAGCAATTTTTTCATTGCAAATATATTCCTGCCTTTTTAAATAAGTTTATCATAGCAGCTTCTACATCGCTATATTTTTTTTCATTTATAGCGCTTCTAGCTACAAAAACAAAATCATATCCTGATTTAATATCTTTCATATTTAATCTATAGCTTTCATATATAAGTCTTTTACTTCTACTTCTAACTACGCTATTTCCAACTTTCTTACTTACTGAAATACCTACCTTATTATATGGTAGATTTTCATCATTTATATTTTTCTTATTATTAAAAACATATAAAACCAATAATTTATTAGCATAAGACTTTCCTCTTCTGTAGACAAGTCTGAATTCCGTATTTTTTCTTAATTTATATATCATAAGTTTTAATAAATTCTCCTTAAAATTCCTGCACTTGCAGAAAAAAGGCCACAAAGTGCGGCCCTTATGCTGTTAATTTTTTTCTACCTTTTTGTCTTCTTCTCTTAAGAACAGTTCTTCCTGAAGCAGTGCTCATTCTTTTTCTGAAACCATGTTCTTTTTTTCTTTGTCTCTTTTTTGGTTGGTATGTCATGAACATTCGAAATACACCCCCTTTGAGTGATTTATTTTATAGTAAAAACTATACTTCTCAATTTAAAGTTACTTTATTATTATATATATTTACCTTTTTACTGTCAATATGAATTAAATTCCGCAAAACTGTTGATAAAGTTATTCACAGTTTAAAATTTGTGGATAACTTATTGATAACTTATATTGATTTATGATATTATTAAGTATAAGTGTGAATAAATATGTGAATAACTTAACTTATCCACAATTGTGGATTAATCTGTGTATAACTTGTTCGATTTTTCTTAATAATTATTTAGTTTTTTACATATTATTGTCAGAAATAGGGCGTTTATTAGCTGTTTATAATATTTATGTTTATAATATTTAAAACTGTGGATAACTATATTATGATTATATTATCTACATAAAATGTTAATATGTTATTAATTTTTTCAACTTTGTCAACATAATCATTTTTCTGTTAATAATTCTGTTGATATCTTGTTTATAATTTTTTAAAATTTCTTTTTTTGGAGGATACTTAAATGGAGACTGAGCTTAAAGAATTATGGGAAAAAACCCTGAATATAATAAAAGGCGAGTTAACTGAGGTTAGTTTTAACACTTGGATTAAAAGCTGCGAGCCACTATGCATATCAGCCAACACAATAAAAATCAGTGTCCCTAATTCCTTCACTCAAGATATATTAGAAAAAAGATATAAGGATTTAGTTATAAATTCAATAGAAGCCGCTTGCTCTAAAACATATAATTTAGAGTTTTTAATTGCTTCTGAAATACAAGAAGCTGAAGAAAAAGAAAAAAAAGAAAAGGAAAATACTAAGGATAATATAGCTGTTACAGTTAATGATGAAATGTCTAGTACATTAAATCCTAAGTATACTTTTGATTCTTTTGTAATAGGTAATAGTAATAGATTTGCCCATGCTGCATCTCTTGCTGTTGCTGAATCTCCAGCTAAAGCTTATAATCCTCTTTTTATCTATGGAGGCGTAGGATTAGGTAAAACACACTTAATGCATGCTATTGGACATTATATACTTCAAAATAATCCAAATGCTAAAGTTGTGTATGTTTCATCAGAAAAATTCACAAACGAATTAATAAATGCTATTAAAGATGATAAAAATGAAGAGTTCAGAACTAAATATAGAAGCGTAGATATTCTATTAATAGATGATATTCAATTCATTGCAGGAAAAGAACGAACTCAAGAAGAATTCTTCCATACTTTTAATACTCTACATGACGCCAATAAACAAATAATTCTATCATCAGATAGACCACCTAAAGAAATTCCAACTTTAGAAGATAGATTACGTTCAAGATTTGAATGGGGACTTATTGCTGATATTCAGGCTCCTGATTTTGAAACAAGAATGGCTATTTTAAAGAAAAAGGCAGATGTAGAAAATCTAAATGTACCTAATGAAGTAATGGTTTATATAGCAACAAAAATTAAGTCCAATATTAGAGAGCTTGAAGGAGCATTAATCAGAATAGTTGCTTATTCATCATTAACAAATAGAGAAATAACTGTAGATTTAGCTACAGAAGCTTTAAAAGACATAATTTCAAATAAACAAAATAAAAGCATCACTATTGATCTAATTCAAGACGTAGTCGCTGCTTATTTTAATTTAAGAGTTGAAGACCTAAAATCACAGAGAAGAACTAGAAATGTAGCATATCCAAGACAGATAGCTATGTATTTAAGCAGAAAGCTTACAGACATGTCACTACCTAAAATTGGTGAGGAATTTGGCGGACGTGATCATACAACTGTTATACATGCTTATGAAAAAATATCAGAAACTCTAAATAATGACGAAAGCTTAGAACATACGATAAACGATATAACAAAAAAGCTAACACAAAAATAATCAACAACTGTACATAATAACTAGTGAATACTTTGTGGATAAGTCATTTTTTAGTCTTTCAGTGTGGATACTGTGGATAAGACTATCAATTTGTTACCGACTTATCCACAGTATTTTTTACATGCATTTTGTTGAAATATAAGGGCTGGCGGTACTTATCCACAAATCCACAGCCCTTACTACTACTATTATTATATTTATTTATTATATTTATCTTATTATATTGCATAGTTCAATGTTAATAACTGTGTATAACTTAGGAGGTAAGATTATGAACATAATATGCTCAAAACAAAAATTACAAGAGGGTATTTCTATAGTAACTAAAGCAATTACAGGAAAAACAACAATGCCTGTATTAGAAGGTATATATATCGAAGCTAATAAAGAAGGTTTAACTCTTATTGGTTCAGATATGGATGTAAGTATAGAAACAAAAGTTGAAGCTGATGTTATTAAAGAAGGTAGTATTGTTATTGATTCAAAGATTTTTTCTGAAATTATAAGAAAACTACCAAATTCAGATGTAAAAATAGAAATAGCAGAAAATGATTTAATACAAATTACATGTGAAAAATCAGTGTTTAATTTAGTTTTCATGAATCCTAGTGATTATCCTGCATTACCAAGTATAAATGAGGATCTTAGTGTTGAAGTTCCTCAAAACTTATTAAAGAATATGATAAAAGGTACATCATTTGCTATAGCTCAAGATGAAGCTAGACCAATATTACAAGGTATACTTTTTGAAGTAAAAAATAAAGAATTAAATTTAGTTGCATTAGATGGGTATAGATTGGCCGTTAGAAGTGAATTATTAGATGTAGATGATAACATTGAAGTTGTTATTCCTGGAAAAACTTTAAATGAAGTTTCAAAAATATTAGAAGATAATACTGATATCGTAAAAATCACATTCACAAATAATCATATTTTATTTAATGTTAATAATACAAATATTATTTCAAGATTATTAGATGGTAAATTTGTTAATTATGTTTCTCTTTTACCACAAGAATATAAATTATTAGTCAATGTTAAAAAGCAAGATCTTCAACAAGGAATTGAAAGAGCATCATTAATGGCTAAGGATGGAAATAGTAATTTAATAAGATTAGATGTTCAAGAAGATACTTTAGTTATAACTTCTAATTCTCAATTGGGAAAAGTCAGAGAGGAAGTTAATATAAATCTGCAAGGCGATGGAGTTCAAATTGCATTTAATTCAAGATACTTACTAGATGTTCTTAAGAATATGGAAGAAGAAGATGTAGTTGTAGAGATGACATCAAGTGTTAGTCCATGTGTAATAAAAGGAAAAAATAGTAATAATGCTAAATACCTAGTTTTACCTGTTAGACTAGTTAGATAGGAGGAAACTTGTATAAAATTTGAATAAATATACAAGACAAGTGTTATGAATGAAATAGAAATAAGTACAGAATTTATAAAATTAGATTCATTTTTAAAATTTTCCGGAGTAGCTTCACTAGGATCAGAAGCTAAAATGTATATTTTGGATGAACTTGTAAAAGTTAATGGTGAAATTTGCATACAAAGAGGGAAAAAATTATATAAAGGTGACATAGTTGAATTTAATGGGGAAAGTTACAAAGTAGTTTAAATAACTAATTTTTTCCATAATGCTTATCCTTATTAAATTTAATATGTTATAATTAAAGGTGTTTAAGATGTTTATTAAAAGATTGCAAATGCTGAATTATAGAAATTATAATGTATTGGATATAAGTTTAGGTCCACATGTTAATGTTTTTATGGGTGATAATGCCCAAGGAAAAACTAATATATTAGAGGGCATATACTATTGTGCTTTTGCAAGATCTCATAGAACGTCAAAAGATAGAGAGCTTATCAATTGGAACTCTAATAATGCATTATTAAGTATTACAGTTGGTAGAGAGAGATTAGACAAGAGAATAGATATAAGCATTCTTAAGGACGGAAAAAAAGCAATACAAGTAAATAAGATTAAAATAAAAAAGATAGGGGAACTATTTGGAAATTTTAATGTTGTAATGTTTTCTCCGGAAGATTTAAAAATAATTAAGGATTCTCCCGGTGTAAGAAGAAAATTTATTGATATGGAATTATGCCAATTAAATCCTAAATACTATTATAATCTTGTTCAGTATAATAAAGTTTTGAATGAAAGAAATAGTATATTAAGAAATAGAAATATAAATAAAGATATTTTAGATGTTTATGATATGCAATTGGTGGAATTTGGATATAATATAATAATAGATAGATTAGAATATATTCAAAAGTTAAATAAATATTCTGCTAAAATTCATTCTGATATAACTTCTGGTAAAGAAAAAATTGAATTTAAATATATTAGTACTATTAAAGATTTAGAGAACATAAAAGAAAATTTCTATTCGCTTTTAGAAAAAAATAGAAGCAGGGATTGTGAAAGAGGAATTACATCTATAGGTCCCCATAGAGATGATTTTACTGTTTTAATAAATGATATTGATACTAAAAGTTATGGTTCTCAAGGACAACAAAGAACTGCAGTTTTAACTATTAAATTTTCATCATTGAAAATAATAAAAGAACTTACAGGGGAACACCCAGTATTACTTTTGGATGATGTATTATCAGAATTAGATTTTAGTAGAAAAAGATATATTTTAAGCACAATTGGAGATATACAAACCATTATTACATGTACTGGAATAGAAGATTTGTATGAATATTTAGATGATAAATCTAAAGTTTTTAAAGTTAAGGATGGAGAAATCCTAAACTAAGGGAGGAGATCTTATGTTTTTACATTTAGGAGAAAACGTAGTGGTACCAATAAAGGATGTAATTGGTATTTTTGATTTACAGACATCAATGTATAGTTCAGATACAATATCATTTTTAAGAATGGCTGAAGAAGACGGATTTGTTGAAAAAATTTCAAAGGAAAGTCCTAAATCATTTGTTATAGCAGAAGTTAATAAAATGAGTAAGGTGTATTTATCACCTATTTCATCATCTACTTTAACTAAGAGAACAAATATTGATTATAATCCTTAAGTCCAATATTTAGCCTTCAGAGTTAAGAAAACAAAAATATAAGGAGGAGTTTATGTTGGAAGAGAATAAGCAAAGTTATGATGAAAGTCAGATTCAGGTTTTAGAGGGTTTAGAAGCAGTTAGAAAAAGACCTGGAATGTACATAGGGAGCACGAGCTCTAGAGGACTTCATCATTTAGTATATGAAATAGTAGATAATAGTATTGATGAAGCTTTAGCTGGATTTTGTAAAAACATAGAAGTTACAATAAATGAGGATAATTCAATTACTGTAATCGATGATGGTAGAGGTATGCCAGTTGGTATACATCCTAAAATGGGAAAGGCTACAGTGGAAGTAATAATGACTGTATTACATGCTGGTGGTAAATTTGGAGGCGGAGGATACAAGGTATCTGGTGGTCTTCATGGAGTTGGGGCATCAGTTGTTAATGCCTTATCTGAGTATTGTGAGGTTACAGTAAAGAGAGAAGGCTTTATATGGCAACAAAAATACTCAAGAGGAAATGTATTATGTGATTTAACTAAAATTGGTGAATCAGATGAGCATGGAACTAAAGTATTATTTAAACCAGATCATGAAATATTCGAAGATACTGTATTCGACTTTGAAGTATTATCAAGTAGATTAAGAGAATTAGCATTCCTTAATAAGGGGATAGCTATAACTTTAAGAGATAAGAGAGAAGAGGAAGAAAGAGTTGAAAGATACCATTATGAAGGTGGTATAAAGGAATTCGTTTCTTACTTAAATAGAAATAAAGAAGTATTACATGAATCGCCTATTTATGTTGAAGGTGAAAAAGATGGAATAATAGCTGAAATTGCACTTCAATACAATGATGGATATAATGAAAATTTATATTCTTTTGCAAATAATATAGACACAATTGAGGGGGGAACTCACTTAGCAGGATTTAAGAGTGCTTTAACTAGAGCAATAAATGATTATGCTAAGAGATTTGGTCATATAAAAGATAATGACAAGAACCTTTCAGGTGATGATGCTAGAGAAGGACTTACAGCTGTTGTATCAGTTAAGATTTCTGAGCCACAGTTTGAGGGGCAAACAAAAACTAAGCTTGGAAATTCAGAAGTAAGAGGAGTTGTAGATTCAATAGTAGCTGAAGGAGTAAGTATTTTCTTAGAAGAAAATCCTGCAGTTGGTAAGATTATAATAGATAAAGCATTAATGGCTGCTAGAGCTAGAGATGCTGCTAGAAAAGCAAGAGAACTTACTAGAAAATCAGTTCTTGAAAGATCTACTCTTCCAGGAAAATTAGCAGATTGTTCATCTAAGGATCCAGCAGAGTGTGAAATATATATAGTCGAAGGAGATTCAGCGGGTGGATCAGCAAAGCAAGGAAGAAATAGAAAATTCCAAGCTATATTACCTTTAAGAGGTAAGATTCTTAACGTTGAAAAGCAAAGATTAGATAGAATACTTAACTCAGACACAATAAGATCAATGATTACTGCCTTTGGTGCAGGAATTGGAAAAGATTTCGATGAAGAAAAATTAAGATATAATAGAATAATAATTATGACCGATGCCGATGTTGATGGAGCACACATAAGAACGCTATTATTAACATTCTTCTATAGATATATGAGACCATTAATAGATGGAGGACACGTATATATAGCTCAACCACCACTATATAAAGTTAGTAAAGGTAAGAGAGAAGAGTATGCATATACAGATGAAGAGCTAGATAAAATCTTAGAAGAGTTTGGTGGAAAGGATAGTTCAATAAATATTCAAAGATACAAAGGTCTTGGAGAAATGAATGCAAATCAATTATGGGATACCACTATGGATCCAGAACACAGAATTCTTTTAAAGGCAACGGTAGAAGATGCTATTGCAGCAGATGAAATATTCACTATATTAATGGGTGATAAGGTTGAACCAAGAAGAGAATTTATTCAAAAAAATGCTAAGAAAGTAAGCAATTTAGATATATAGTACTAAAGTATTTAGTATTAGTTGAGGTGAGTACATGAACTTAAATGAAGGAAAATTTATACATGTAGATATAAATAAAGAAATGAAAAAGTGCTACATCGATTATGCCATGAGCGTAATCGTTGGGCGTGCTCTTCCTGATGTAAGAGATGGTCTTAAACCAGTTCATAGAAGAATTCTTTATGCAATGCAAGAGTTAGGTCTAGAGCCAAACAAGGGATACAGAAAATGTGCAAGAATAGTTGGAGAAGTTTTAGGTAAGTACCATCCACATGGTGATTCATCAGTTTATGATGCGTTAGTAAGAATGGCACAAGATTTCTCAATGAGATATATGCTTGTAGATGGTCATGGTAACTTTGGTTCTGTAGATGGTGATAGTGCAGCGGCAATGAGATATACAGAAGCAAAGATGAATAAAATTGCAGTAGAAATGCTTAGAGATATAAATAAGAATACTGTAAATTTTATGCCAAACTTTGATGGAGAAGAACAAGAGCCGGTTGTATTACCTTCAAGATACCCAAATCTTTTAGTTAATGGATCATCAGGTATAGCAGTTGGTATGGCTACTAACATACCTCCTCACAATTTAGGAGAAGTTATAGATGGAACTATAATGTTAATAGATAACCCAGAAGCCACTGGATTAGAACTTATGACATGTATTAAGGGGCCAGATTTCCCAACTGGTGGAATTATAATGGGTAAATCAGGGATAAGAGCTGCTTATGAAACAGGAAAAGGTAAAGTTGTAGTAAGATCTAAAACTGAAATAGAAGAGGAAAATGGAAGACATAGAATAGTAGTTACAGAAATTCCATACCAAGTAAATAAAGCTAAGCTTATTGAAAGTATTGCAGATTTAGTGAAAGATAAAAAGATTGTTGGAATATCAGATTTACGAGATGAATCAGATAGAGAAGGTATGAGAATAGTAATAGAATTAAAGAAGGATGCGAATCCTAATGTTGTATTAAATCTATTATTTAAACATACAAAGATGCAAGATACTTTTGGTATTATAATGCTAGCTTTAGTTAACAATGAACCACAAGTTTTAAACTTAAAACAAATATTATCTAACTATATTAACTTCCAAAAAGAAGTTGTTACTAGAAGAACAATATTTGAACTTGAAAAGGCACAAGCTAGAGCTCATATTCTTGAAGGGTTAAGAATAGCTTTAGATAATATTGATGAAGTAATTAGCATCATTAGAGGATCAAAAACTAGTGAAATAGCTAAAAATACTTTAAGTGAAAGATTTGGATTATCAGAAAAGCAAGCAGTTGCTATTCTAGAAATGAGATTAAGAAGATTAACAGGCTTAGAAAGAGATAAGATTGAAGAAGAATATGCAGAGTTAATGAAACTTATTGATTATTTAAATTCAATTCTTGCAAGTGAAGAATTGTTATTAGGTGTAATTAAAGAAGAATTACTTGAAATAAAAGCTAGATATAACGATGAAAGAAGAACTCAAATAGAGAAAGTTGTAAATGATATTGATATTGAAGATTTAATTCAAGAAGAAGAAACAGTTATAACTTTAACTCATACAGGGTATGTCAAGAGAATATCAGCTGACACATATTCTGCTCAAAGAAGAGGGGGAAGAGGAATACAAGCAATGTCTACGAAAGAAGATGATTTTGTTGAACACGTGCTAGTAACTTCAACTCATTCAGATGTATTATTCTTTACTAATAGAGGTAGAGTATATAAAAAGAGAGCATATGAAATACCTGAAGCAGGAAGAACAGCTAAGGGTACGAATATAATAAATCTTATTCAAATAGAACAAGATGAAAGAATAGAAACTGTATTAACTGTTAGGGATAATATTGTAGATGGATACTTATTCATGGCAACTAAACAAGGTTTAGTTAAGAAAACTCCATTATCAGAATTTAAGAACTTAAGAAAGAGTGGACTTATTGCTATTAACTTAAGAGAAGGAGACGAACTTCTTAAAGTTAAGGTAACAAGAGGAGATGCTGATATAATAATAGTTTCTCAAGATGGTAATGCAATTAAGTTCAATGAACAAGATGTAAGACCTATGGGAAGAGCTGCATCAGGAGTTAAGTCTATGAATTTAAGAGATGAAGATGTAGCTGTTTGTATGGATATAGCTTCAGATAATGAAGATTTATTAGTTATAAGTGAAAATGGATTTGGTAAGAGAACACCATTAACTGAATATAAGAGACAAAATAGAGGTGGAGTAGGTCTTATTACTTACAAGATAAGTGAAAAGACTGGTAAAGTTGTAGGAGCAACTGTTTGTAGTCCAGAAGATGAATTAATGCTGATAAATAGTAGTGGTATAGCTATAAGAATAAATGTTTCAGATATTTCAGTAACTAGTAGATCTGCAATGGGAGTTACATTAATGAGAACTTCAGAAGAGGAAAAAGTAGTAGCTATTGCTAAAATAACTGGTACTGGCGATGATGATAATGAGGAACAATTAACATTAGAAGCTTGTGCAGATAATGAAATTGATGTAGATGATAAAGATACTAGTTTAGATAGATTAGTTGAAGAAGCACAAAAAGAAGATTCTGAAGAATAATATATGCACTATTATTTAAAATAGTTATATTATGTGGCAAGTTATGAATACTATTAACAGTATTTAATAATTTGCCACTTTTTATATTAAAATTAGATTCAAAATATTATTTAAGAGGTAATATAGCAATACTCTTATCCTAGTGTATCAATAGTAGAAAAACAAAGAAAAAAAGAGAAAAATGCATATATAATTAAAATAAATTAATATAAATATAAAATAAATTGAAAATAAATAATAGCTACATGATAAGATAAAACACGTCGCTGATGACTGACAGAAAAACAACACAAAAAAAGTTGACATGTTAGAAATTAAGTGATAAGATAAATTACGTTGCTTGAGCAAAACGTCAAAAAAACTTTTGAAAAAAAGTTGTTGACAGTAGCAAAGAGTGATGATAAGATAAAGAAGTCGCTTCGGTGCGACAGAGTAAATGGTCTTTGAAAATTGAACAGAATATA
>ERZ791879.355-NODE-355-length-40924-cov-9.941887_pt1 | contig 40924 bp, 20 predicted proteins | sample MGYA00510162_ERZ791879 | MGnify/ENA primary metagenome ERZ791879 (study PRJEB30046, sample SAMN00792113) | human gut metagenome | study: EMG produced TPA metagenomics assembly of the A metagenome-wide association study of gut microbiota in type 2... | reverse complement strand
TTATTATTAAAAATTAGCCATAGGCTATTTTTTCATACGAAACTTTACACTATCTATGTTCATCAATATTTTTAAACGTTTTCTAATTTATCAAAACTTTTCACCTCCTAGTTAATTTTAATTTTTAGGAAATTTATTTACAATTAATCTATATAGTCAAAGTAATTTTCGCTAATATATAGTAATTATTGTTAATTAAATATAAAAAAGCATTGACCTATAATTAAAATTAATCATAAATCAATGCTAATTATTTTTTCTATACGGCAGTTAAATATATTATTTTACTTGAATAATCTCCATATAAAGAAACATTTATTCCTGCATACATTAATGCTCCACCAGAAATAATTTCATCTGATTCTTCTATCTTGTACATTTTATCTTCAACTAATCCTTTTAATTTAATTCTTCTGCTATGATAGTTTGGTCTACCTAGCACTTGTACACAAGTTACTAATACCTCATTTTTATCTTTAGATACAACTGTCCAAGCATCAAAGCCATGATTTTCTGAAAAGTTTTCTATTCTATAATAATCTCCTCTTCTTATTAAATCATTATATTTATGATACATCTCTATTTGTGTTGGTATCATGTCTCTATCTTCTTCTGGTATTCTAGTTACATCTAGCTCATATCCAAATGTTCCTGCTAATGCTACATGACCTCTAGTTTCAAAAGGTGTAGTTCTTCCCACAGTATGATTAGGACAATCACTAACATGTGCTCCTATTGTTGAAAGTGGATAAACCATTGCCGTTCCTTCTTGAATTTTTAACCTTTCAATAGCATCAGTATCATCTGAACACCAAATTTGTGGACTATAGTATAACATACCTGGATCAAATCTAGCTCCACCACCTGAGCAATTTTCTAATAATATATGTGGAAAATCTGTAGTTAATCTATCCATCATCTCATAAACTGCTAACATATATCTATGGAATAGCTCACCTTGTCTTTCTGGTGATAATGCTATACTTCCTAAATCAGTTAATTGCCTATTCATATCCCATTTTACATAAGTAATATTTGCACTTGAAAGTACTTTTTTAACACTTTCATATATATAATCTACTACTTCTTTTCTAGATAAATCTAATACATACTGTTCTCTACATAAGGCTGGTTCACGTCCTTCAATATGAATACACCAATCTGGATGTGCCCTAAATAAATCTGAATTTGGTGATATCATTTCTGGTTCAAACCATATTCCAAATTCCATGCCTAATTTATTAACTTCATCTACAAGATTTTTTAATCCACCTTGGATTTTTTCTTCATTAACAATCCAATCTCCTAATGAAGAGTTATCACTATTTCTCTTTCCAAACCAACCATCATCCATAACAAGCATTTCTATTCCTAATTTTGATGCCTCTTTAGCTATAGATAATAATTTTTCTGTATTAAAATCAAAATAAGTTGCTTCCCAGTTATTTATAAGTATAGGTCTCTTCTTATCTTTAAATTCACCTCTTATTAAATTATTCCTATATAAATCATGGAAAGTTCTTGTCATCTTTCCTATACCTTTATTTGAATATACCATTACAACTTCTGGCGCTATAAATTCTTCTCCTTCTTGTAAAACCCATTCAAAATCTTCTGGATTTATTCCCATAACTACTCTTGTTGTGTCAAATTGACATCCTTCAATTTGAGTAAAGAAATTTCCTGAGTAAACAAAATTAAATCCGTAAACATTTCCACTTTCATCAGTAGCATTATTATCTAAAAGAGCTATAAATGGATTATCTTGATGACTTGATTCTCCTCTTATTGATGAAACAGCTTGTCTTCCATATCCTATTTTCTTTCTAGAAATATGTCTTTCTCTTGCCCATGACCCATGAAGAGAAACCATATCATAGTTAACTCCATCAAAATCTATACAAGTTGATAATACTTTAGTAAGAGTTATTGAATCCTTTGCACAGTTTTTCACTCTTACACTTCTAGTTATTACATCTAAATTTTCAAATGTTGTATATACTAACACTACTTCTAAATTTAAATCTTTATCTAAACAAGTTATTTCTAAAGTTGTACATTCATCCTCATCTCCGAAAGTTGCAGGCAAGCTATGTAAGCTTCTCTTTCCACTAAATATTTCATGAGATACATATTGTAGTTTACAAGCTGTATTTCCTTTGCTATCTTTTACTCTTAGGCAAGATTCCCTAAAGTCACCTATACCATGAGTTGAATATTCCATTGGAAAACTATCATAAAATGATACCCTATCTCTATTATTTTTTGATGGAACATATGGTGGTTCATCTATTCTTAATAAATAATTAACGTTTTCATCAACTATCTTCTTTCCAAAATAAACATGTCCAACAAATTGTTCTTCATCTACTATTGCAATAATATAAGATGTATCCCTTGAATCTAATTTAAATACTTTATGTTTCTCTATAAATTTTATACCCATAATTTCCTCCTAATATGTTACTAAATAATTTCTCATTATAATTTATAAATTATTATAAATACATAAACTTATCAATATTATTAAAAATAAGCTTAAATTTAGTCACTATTACTGATTTTTTATCAGTTAATTTAAATAATAAAATAGCTCCTATTTTCATAGGAACTATTTTTATTATAATATTAACTTTTATTGTTTTTTCTTTTTAAGAAATCTAGCTCCTGCACTTCCAAGTACTAAACCTATTACAGTACTTGCTATCCCGGTAGCACTACCTGTTTGAGGTAACTTATTATTTGGTTTTGTAGTTATTCCTGGCTTAGTAGTTGTTGAACCATTATTATTTGCCTTTAATTCTAACTCCCCTTGAGCTTTTAATAAACTATCATATGCTTTAGATACATCATCCTTCGATGCTTTTTCATCATCTATTATCTTTTTAGCTGTATCTAATGCTTTTTTAACAGATTTCCAAGAATCCTCAGTATACTTATTTGAATCTAAAGCTTCAATTTTTTCTACTAACCCAATTAAGCTACTCTTATCAACTTTTTCAACTTTTAAATTTTCCATTGCTAAAGTTAATCTTTGAATTGCAGCATTTACTTCTTCTTGAGTTGCCCCTTCATCTAATAACACTGCTTCTGCTGATTCTAATGCAACTTTAAACTCCCTAACTAACTCTATATCAACACCTTCTAATTCTGCTTCAGTAATTTTCTTAGCTTCATCCACTCTTAATTGTAAATGCTCCTTAACCACATTATTAACTCCTTTTTCTTCCAAGGCTTCAATTGCTAATTGTAGTTTAATCTTTGCTGCATCTACCTCTTCTTGAGTTGCATCAATATTATCATAAACTACTTCAGCTTGGGCTAAGGCTGCTTGCATTACCCTTACTGATTCTTCTGTATATAACTCTATATTTATTTCCTTAACTGAATCTATAACTTCACTTAATATTGATTTATCTACATTACTATTTATTTTTCTTGGCTCAGTTATTCCCTCTAAAGTTGGTGTAATTTCTTTCATTAATCCATTTTCATCAAATTCAACTTTTTCTATACATACCTCTCTATTAAATCCTCTATCACCACCAGAAATGCCATCTGGTGCTGGAGTCGACATTCTGTGATATGCAATATAATATTCATCTTCCCCAGGAATTTGTGTTATTGAATGATGTCCAGTCCCTACTATTCCTAGTTCACTTCTCTTTTCAAGCACATTACCTATTACAGTTACTTTGCCTGTTGGAGAATCAGAAATTCCATATCTAACATGATAATTTTCACTTCTAGTATCATCACAAGACCATGTAAAGTGATATTTTCCCTCTCTCTTTGTAACCGTTATGGCTTCTCTAAAATCAGATGAGCCTTCAAATTGTATATTTTGCATAGAATCTTTATCTATTGAAACCATATCATCATTTAATTTAACTACAACAGCTTGACTTTCATTACCATTTCCAAAGTACATATATGATTGTCCATCATCATCTGTAAATACTGATGGGTCTATTATTTGACCAACAGATACTCCATTTTTTATATCATCCCAAGCTATCATTGGCTTATCTACAGATACATTAGTAAATGGTCCTTCTGGACTGTCTGCTACTGCAACCCCTATTCTTTGATTAGCACAATAATAGAAATAGTACTTTCCATCCTTTTCTGCAATACAAGGTGCCCATGCACTTCCTGTTGCCCATGGTACATCATCAGATGCAACATCTAAAATTTTTCCATGGTCTGTCCAATTTACTAAATCATCAGATGAAAACACTTTAAAGTAAGTTCCTGACCAGCTTGTAAATCCATCACTAGTTGGATATATATAATATCTATTATTAAATACAGCTATATCTGGATCTGCATACAATCCATCTAATACTGGATTATTAGTTTCTATAGCTTCTATTGTCCATTTTTCACCATTAATAACATACTCTTTAGGAGAAGTTAAATCTACTACTGTTCCTGATACTGGTTCTGAAGCTGTTTCTCCATTTCTAAATTCAAATTCTAAAGGTACACTTGTTAAATCACTACCCTTTTTAATATAGATATCTACCTTATTTTCTTCAGCACTTATTATTGAGTTAATAAACTTATATCCTGATGCTGAAACCTTATTAATAGCAGGAAGTTTAATTCCAAACTCACTTGCAATTTCTTCTTCTGATAATTCTCTATTATAGATTTTAAAATTATCAAAATACCCCTTAAAATAAGAATCTTCTGAATAAAATGATTTTCCCAAGTATGCCTTTAAGTTACTTCCTAATTTAGACATACTAATAGATATGTCATCATTTTTATTAAGTAATAATCCATTTTTATACACTGCCATTGAATCTTCTGTCATAACTATTTTTATATTCATCCATTGCCCAACATTATTTTCTGTTGATGAATATGCTGCTTGTTCAGCACTCCAAGAACCTGTTGTTATACAGTTTCTTATAGAATCTTTATTTATTTTTAAGAAAGTATACTTAGTATTATCTATACCTGCTGTAAAAACAAAATAATTACCACCTGTCATCTCCGACTTAACGTCCATTGAAATAGTAATAGTATTCATTCCATCAAGTAATCCTTGTGGCATTTCTGCATAAGTTCCACTTGTTCCATTTAAATATAGTACAGAACCTTTTTGTTCGTCGTTTACATAAGATGCAGAACCAAATAACTTTCCATTATTGCTCTTACCTGATTTATCATTTATTATATTTCCATTAATTTGTTCAAAATCATAACTAAGAATAGGTTCTTGTTCCGGTGTTATTTCTGGAAAAGTAGGGTCTTCTTCTATTCCCCATCTTGCCACTAAATCATCATATTGATTTTGAGTTATTTGTATTACATATCCATGACGAGGACTAAAGTCAAAATCTACTTTATTGCTTTTTACTGTTGTAAAGTTAATTAGGTCATTTGATACTGACATACCATATCTTCCTTCAGTATAATAGTCATAAATCATTGCCCATTTATCACTACCATCATCAGTAATTAACTTAAACACATCTGCCCCTTCAACATTAGCTGGACTTACTATATCATTACTTACTAATTCATATGGACCTGTTATTGAAGTTGATGTTGCTAACTTTGTACCAGCTTTACTTCCAGCACCATGCTTATAAAATAAATGAAACACTCCATCCTTTTCAACAATATTAGCATCAATAGCATCAATGTTAGTATTATCAGCTTCTCCTTCTGCTAATGTTGGTGCATATAATACCTTTGGCTCTTCAGTTAAAGTTTTAAAATCTTTAGTGTATGAATACCATAATTTTAATTGATTAGGATTTTCTTCACTCCCACCTTGCATTGCCCAAAAAATCATATATTGATCTTTTTCACTATCATATATAGCTTCTGGTGCCCATGCTCTAGTTTGATATGACTCTGATGTACTTTCATATGCACCAATTATAGGTATAATAGTTTCATCTGTCCATTCAATTAAATCCTTTGATCTCCAAGTAACTAAACTATTATTTCTTCCCCATGGATCTCCTGCTGTTGATACCCTTAAATCAGTTCCAATCAAATAATATCCATCATTACCTTCTAGAATATATGGATCTCTAACTGATCCAGTTCCTAGTTTTTGATTTATAACAGGATTATTTTCATTTAAAGGCTTGTACTTATAACCATCTTTACTTAGTGCAAATCTAATTTGCTCACCATCTGCACTATTACCTGTAAAATAGGCAAATAAATACGCTTCTTTCTCTTCAGTAGTAACCCTAGCTTCTGCATAAGTAGCTACTGAAGCCAGCTGTTGAGTCATAAAAACACAACTTAACATCATCACTATCTTTTTTCTCAACCCTTTTATCATCTCTTCCCCCTATATCATTTATAATTTTATTCTTGAAATGTGAATCCCCTTTCATATTACATGGTTTAAGACACATCTTACTCATATGGTATCATATTTAAAATTATTTTTCTTTGCAATTTCCATCCTAAATTTGTAATATTTTGAACAAATAAAAAACTAACTTAATTTTTTATATAATTAACTTTAAGAAAAGGACGTATTAAAATAATACGTCCCTAATCTTTATTTTTTTCTCTTAACCATAGTAACACCTAAAGTTCCTATTACTGCACCTAATAATCCTACTGCTGTAGCTGGTATTCCACCAGTTTGCGGTAAATTGTTACCATTTCCTGGTTTAGTTGTTGTTGAATCATTATTACCTGACCCATTATTATTATTGTTGTTACCAGAGCCATTTCCTGTATTATTATTTGTTGTTATTTCTTTTAATCCTTTTATTGCTTCTTCTAAATTTTCTACAGCTTTTGAAATTTCCTTTTCTGTTGCATCTTCATCAGCTATAACTTCTTTAGCTGTTTCTAATGCCTTTTCAAGTACTTTCCAAGTTTTTTCTGTATATTTTTTGCTATCTAAAGCTTCTGCTTCTTTTATCTTATTAACTAAAATTTCTTTACTTGGCTTTAACTCTAGAGCTTTAATTGCATTAAATAAGTTTTCATAAGCTTCAGTAACCTGCTCCTTAGATGCTTTTTCATCATCTATTATCTTTCTAGCTACTTCTAATGCTTTTGTAACATTTGCCCAAGACTTAGTAGTATATTTATTTGAATCTTTACTTTCAATTTCTTCTACTAATCCTATTAAAGTACTCTTATCAACTTTTTCATTTTCTATTTCCTTTTCTTGTAAAGAATCTATAGCAAATTGTAATTTATTTTTTGCTACTTCTACTTCTTCTTGAGTAGCATCTACATTATTATAAACTGCTTCTGCTTCTATTAAAGCTTCATTCATTTCTTTTACTGATTCTTCAGTATATAATATTGTATTTATATCTTTCGCTTTACTAATTACTTTTTGTAACTCTTCCTTGTTTATTATAATTATTTCAATTTCCTTTAAAGCCCCTATAGCAGCTTTTAAATTAGCTAATGCTGAATCTACTTCAGTTTGAGTTGAATCTACATTCATATATACTTTTTCAGCTTCCACTGATGCATTTTTCATTACTTCAACAGATTCTTCAGTATATAATGTTATATCAATTTCCTTAGCTTCATTTATAGTAGATTTTAATTCTGTTTTATCTACTAGCTTTCCACCATCATAAGCAGCCATTATTCTATTATATTCCTCTACAGTTACAGGAATAACTGTACCATGTCTTGGTCCTGCTGTTGATGCACCCTTTGGTAATGAATATTCAGAACTTTCTAATCTTCTAAATTGTCCAGCATCTAAATCACTAGTTACTGCTGGGAAGTATTTAACTCCGCTATATTCATCTAATAATACACACCATTCATCTCTATCAAAGAATTTAAATATTGTTGGTCCTTCTACACCAGCAAACTCTGTTATATTAGAATCAATCAATGTCCATTCACCTAATACTGAATCACTTTTTTCCATAAATACTCTCTTAGTATTTTCATTTTTAGTAATTCTGTAATAAGTTCCTTCATTTTCAATAATAGTAGTATCTATTACATCTGTAGCATTATCATTACCTAATTCAATTGATTGGTATACTTCTGGTTCTGTAAATGTATAGAAATCTCTTGTTTTACTATAGTACACCCTATGATGAGTATATCCATCAGCTCCAACTCTATCTGTATCTTTTGATGCCCAGAATACTATATATTCTCCTGTAGTTTCATCATAAAATGCTTCTGGTGCCCATGTACAACCTGCAGTATCAATTGCAATTTCAACCATTCTTTGATCTGACCAATTAACTAAATCTGTAGATTCCCAAATCATAATGCTCTTACTACCATTTGATTGAGCTGCTCCCCATCCATTACCATTATAAATACGTAAGTCTGTGGCAATTAAATAGAATTTATCCCCTTCTGGTGAACGTATAATAAATGGGTCTCTTAATCCTTTTTCCCCTAATTCTGAAGTTAAAATTGGTTGATTTTTATTAACTTCTTTCCAATTTAGTCCATCTTTACTTGTTCCTAAATAAATTTGTTCATCTTTAGAAGATCCTTCACCAATAAAGTAAGTGAAAATATATCCTCCATAATTTAATTCTTCTGCTTTTTCCTTAACATTTGCAGTGAATTCCTTTGTTACACTTTCACCATCAAGTGTTAATGTTGCTATTAACTTAATTTCTGTATCTTTATCTTGTCTAACAACTACACCTGCTGGAGTATTTCCATTAGCCTTTGATGTTATTACCTCTTCATTTGAAGATTCCCAAGTTACTGTTACTCCATATTCAACTTCAGTTGCTAATGTTAAATTTCCTCTAACATCATTGATATTATTCACAACTAGGTTATCTTTAGCTATATTTAATTTACTAATTACATCAATATCCTTTATTACCTTAACCTTAAATATTTTTGTTGTGCTTGCTCCATTTAAAGTTATAGTAGCTGTTAATGTTACTTCCTCATCATTTTTATTTGAATCTGGACGTGTAACCTTTCCATTTGTAGCTATAACTTTTTCATTAGAACTAGTCCAAGCTATATCTACAGAACCCATAGTTGTAGGTAAAGTTAAATCACTTGTAACATTATCTTCACTTGAATTTTTGTTTAATATAGATTCATAAGTTAATGTTTCTACAATTGAGTCTAAGATTATATCATCACTTTGAGATTTTAATTTTAAAACTTCATCTGCACTTAATGCTCTATTAAATATTTTAAAATCATCTATTTTACCAGTGAAATAAGGATCTGCAGAATAGAATGACTTACCTATATATCCATCTACTTTTCCACTTGTCATAATATTAGCTAATTCATAAGTTATTTCAGTATTTTTACCTACAAGCTTTCCATCTTTATATAAAGATAATGTATTAGCATCTGAATCAAAAGTAATTGTAACTACTGACCATGCATTAGAATCTAATCTTGCTGTACCTCCAACACCCTTTTCAGTTTCCCATCCATTTAAATTATTTCCTGAAGCAAATCCTGTTTGAAGTCTGCTAGAATTATTAGATGGTGTTGCAAATAAATATTTTCCACTATTGCTACCTATAGTATATAACCAAGAAGCATTAACTCCACCAGCCCAGTTTACAACAGCAGATATTGTAATATCTTTTGTATTACCTATAGTACCTTCTGGAATTTCTATATATGATTTAGCTGAATTACTTAATGCTATTGTTCCATTATTTATATCAGCTTCTTTTACGTTATACGCTTTTCCATTATTATTTCCTATTTTATCTATAACATATCCATTTTCAACAGTCATATCATAATGAAGAATAGATCCTTCTATTTCATCATCTTCCTCTGGTGCATCTACATCTCCTGTAACTGTTATAGTTGCTGTTATAGTTCTATTTTCTTCTGAAACAGCTTGTTCACTTGTCATTTTTAATATTGGTGTTCCATCTGCTGCCCAGTGAATATTTTTTAATCTTGCATGTCTACATGGATCATATAATGGATCTTGATTTGAATATTCACATTTATTTTCATAACACTCTTGTGATCTTGCATGATATACAAAAACATCATTACCATTTTCATCAACAGTAAAAGAATTATGTCCTGGTCCATATTCACCTGGTACATCATCTGATGTTAAAACTGGATATGGAGTTTTTATCCATGAATTTTCATCCATTAAATCTGAATTTTCATCAGCTGTTAATACACCCATACAGTATTCTACCCCTGTAGCTGCCGCTGAGAAGTAAACAAATACTTTTCCATTTCTCTTTATTACAGCTGGTCCTTCATTAACATTTTCATTTATTCTTTCCCAACTATATTCTGGTGTAGTTAATAACATTGCCTTAGAAGTTAATTTCCAAGGTTCATCTGGGTTAATTGTTGCCATATATAAATCTGATGCGGTACCCTTTTGAGCCCAAATAACATAATGAGTTCCATTGTTTTCAAAATAAGTCATATCTAATGAGAAATCATTAAATGAAAAACTATCTCCATCTACAGTTTGGAATCTTCCTCTTTCAGTCCATGAGCTAGCATCCATTATATTATCACCTGTACATTCTAATACATGTGGTCTGATTCCCCATACATTTGAGCTTGTACTACCAGTGAAATAAACATACCATTTACCATTTATCTCATGAATTTCTGGTGCCCATATAAATCTATAAATACTAGTTGAATTTTTACTATCCCAAATAGTTACTTCTTCTGCAGTTTGTAACCCTTCAATAGTTTTTGATCTTCTTAAAGTTACTTTACTATATCCATTACTATCGTTTGATCCATACATAGGATATGATGCTGTGAAATAATAATATCCATCACTTCCCTTTGTAATCCATGGATCTGCCTTTTGTTCAATAAATGGATTATCATATTCTTTTCTTGAAACTGTTCCACTTATTTCATAAGTTCCACCTTTATTAAAATTAACAGTTTTTAAATCTTCTTCACTCCACTCAACATTAAGAGATGCAGTAGATCCATCACTATAATATCCTGTTACTTGATTAGGTAACTCTGCTTTTTCACCAGCTGCTACCTCAATTTCAACAGCTTCAACTTCAGTGTTAACTACTTTTCCTAATTTATTTACTACCTTTGTATATTCTTCTTTTGTTAAGTCAAGTACATTTCCTTTAATTGAATCACTTGGCATTACTTTAGCTTCAGCATTTGATTCTTTATACTCAGCTTCAATAGCCTCGCTAACATTTACAAAATCCTTAGTAGTATTCTTATATTTTTTACTTCCATCAGTCCAATTAATTACATATTCACCTGTAGCTGAATCATAATAACATTCTGGATTTAATACTTTTTTTCCTGAAGAATTTAAAGTTAATTTTATTTCATTTGTAAAACTAACTAAATCTTCTGATTCAAGAATATAAACATAAGAATAGTTATTATTATTAGTAGCTATTAATCCATAAGAACCATCATTTTTCCTAAATAAAAACGGTGACTTAAATCCATTTTTATTGTCATTCTTACTACCTGATGTATTCTTAGCAAATGCTATTCCACTATCAGAGTTCAATGCTGTATATTCTTCTCCATCTAAACTATAAGCTAAGTGTAAACTATTTCCTAAAACAGTATTACCGTCTTTTATATAACTCATTAAATATCCATAATACTTTTCAATTACTGTTACCATAAATTCTTTTGTTGCCTCTTCTCCGTTTAATTCTATAACTGCAGTTAAAGTAACTTCTTTTTCACCCTCTTCAATTTCTGGTCTTGTTACTTTACCCTCTGAAGTAACAAACTCATCATTAGAAGAAGTCCATGTTATTGTAGATCCTTTACCAGCTGTTGTAGGTAAAATAAAATCTTCTGTTACATAATTTACATTTAATTTAAAGTTAGCCGCTAACTTTTCAACATCATTTTTAGGGTCTGCAGATAAAACTGTTATTTCAAATTCCTTTTCTTCAGTCATTCCACCTAATGTAAGTGTTGCTGTTAATTTAACTACTTTATTCCCATCTGTTGGACGAGTTACAACACCCTCATTAGTAATATACTCTTCATTAGAAGATTTCCACGTAATTTTTGATAAATTAACTTTACCTACATTAGGTAATTCAATATCTTCTATAACAGTTGTATCAGATAAATTTAAAGCATCCTTATCTTGTAATAATGCCTTATTTATGATTTCCTCATCTGCTCCATTAAAATATTCTCCCTTTATTTCTGAAGCTGAAAGGGCACCTTCATATACCTTTACACTTTTAACTCCACCTTTGTAGAATTTATCACTATATGATGACCTACCAATATAAGAAACTAGATTTGTTCCAAATTCACTTACTGTTCTAGTTAATTCAGAACTACCTATAAATTCACCATTGTAATAAGCAGATATACTTCCCTCTTCAATTACTGTTGTATATAAACCCCAATTATTATCTGTTTTTGTACCACTTGAAACCCCTTTCTCAGTTGTCCAAGGTGAAGACGCATTTATCGAATCTGTAAATACTGACTTAAAGCATCCATTTGGCGCACTTGGATTAAGTAACCAATATTGTTTTGGTAAACTTTCTGTTGTTCCAAAGAACATAGCAGCATAGTTTCCTGCACCTGTTTCATTTTTTAACCATAGTGAAATTGTTAATGTGTCTTTGTTATCAAACATTCCTGTTGGAAGTTGGACATATGCTGCATTACTTCCAGTATTTCCTCCTGGTAAAGTTAATACATTATTAGAAATGCTTGCGCCATTTCCTTTAATTGTACCATTATTCCCTTTTCCCGATGAGTCAACAATAGTAGAACCATCCAAGAAAACGCTTTCAGAGAATTCATAATTTAATATCAATTCTTTTTCCTCATCTACTACGTCCTTTGTTGTTGCATAAGTTACATTATTACATAACATAGATGATGTCATAATAAAACTCATTGCAAGAGCAGTTAATTTTTTTCTTTTTTCTCTTAACACTCACACTCTCCTCCTTTTATACACATAGTTCCCCTCTCCTATTTTAACACACTTATTTTTATAATCATATACATTTTTTACATTTATTATTTTAATTTCCAAATAAATCAAACGACCCACTTAATACTATACTTAGATTTAATTTAAACATAAAAAAACTGTATCAAAATTTATTAAACAATTGTTCAATAAATTTTGATACAGCCTATATCCTTTTTATCTATTTTCACCTAAAAATAATACTGCTAAAACACCTGGTCCTGCGTGAGCACCTATAACATTTCCAACATAGTTAATAACTACATTCTTAAAATTAACTTCTTCTAATATCATATTCTTTAAAGTTTCTGCATCCTCTAAACAATCTCCATGACATATATATAAAGTTTCACTCTCACTATTTATTGCTTTCTCTTTTACTTCATTAGCTAAAAATTTTAAAACTTTCTTTTTTCCCTTGATTTTTTCACCTTGCATTACTTTTCCATCATCATCTATATATAATGCTGGTTTAATATTTAAAAGTCCTCCAATTGCAGCTGTCGTAGCTGAAATACGTCCACCTCTTTTTAGATGATTTAAACTATCTACTACAAATGAATGTATAACTTTCTTTTTATTTTCCTCAAGCCAAGTAACTATTTCTTCTGCACTTAATCCCCTATCTCTCATTTCACAAGCTTTCATTACTAATAAACCTTGTCCACTAGTAACACTAAGAGAGTCAACCAATAAAATATTTGCATCTGGATATTCTTCCAATATATTATTTCTTGCTATATTTGCACTATTAAAAGTACCACTTAGTGCTGAAGATAATGTTATACAAATTATAGAATCTCCATTTTTCACATACTTTATGAACTCTTCTTCAAATTCATGTGCATTAACTTGAGATGTTGTAGGTGTTGCTCCTTCTCTCATTTGTCCATAAAAATCTTTATAACTTAAAGTTTTTCCTAAATCATCTTTTATTAATTCTTCATTTAAGTTTAATACTAATGAAAGTAATCCTATATTATTATTATCTATATATTCTCTTGATAAATCACAAGCTGAATCCGTTATTATTTTTATTCCCATATCTTTTCATCCTCCACTAACCTTATAATAGTTGTGTTTTTGTTTTGTAAGGAAATTATATATAGAAATATTAATATTGTCAAATCCTTTGATTTTCAAATATTATTTGTTCCAAATTTTACTTGTATGAATAAAAAAAAGAGAGGGTACTCCCTCTCCTTATAATACTATTTTATTAAAGATTCACCTGTCATTTCAGCAGGAACATCTAATCCCATTACTGTTAACATTGTTGGTGCTATATCAGCTAACTTACCATCTTTTAAAGATTTACCTTCTGTGTGGTTAGATACCCATACAAATGGAACTGGATCAGTTGTGTGAGCTGTAAATGGATTTCCAGTTTCAGCATCAATCATAGTTTCAGCATTTCCGTGGTCAGCAGTAATAAATACTGTTCCATCTAATTCTAAAACTTTATCAACTACTCTTCCTAAGCATGTATCTACAGCTTCAACAGCAGCTTTAGCAGCTTCTAAAACTCCAGTATGTCCAACCATGTCTGGGTTAGCATAGTTTAATATAACCATGTCATATTTTCCTGAATCTAATCTATTTATTAATTCATCAGTTAATTCTGGTGCGCTCATTTCTGGTTTTAAGTCATAAGTTGCAACCTTTGGAGATGCAATAAGAGCTCTATCTTCACCTTCGTTTTCTTTTTCAACACCACCGTTGAAGAAGAATGTAACGTGAGCGTATTTTTCTGTTTCTGCTATTCTTAATTGGTTTAATCCCTTAGAAGCAACATATTCACCTAAAGTATTAGTTATAGCTTCTGGTCTGTAAGCAACTTCAACACCTTCTAAAGTCTTATCGTATTGAGTCATTGTTACAAATACTAAATCTAAAGTTTCTCTTTCAAATCCTGCAAATTCTTTATCGTTTATAGCTCTAGTTATTTCTCTAGCTCTATCAGGTCTGAAGTTAAAGAATACTACTGAATCTCCATTCTTTATTGTTCCAGTTGGAGCTCCATTTTCTTCAATAACGCATGGTAATACGAACTCATCTGATTTATTATCAGCATAAGATTTTTCCATACATTCAACAGCAGATGTAGCAGTTTCACCTTTTCCAAGTACCATTGCATCATAAGCTAATTGTACTCTTTCCCATCTGTTATCTCTATCCATTGCATAATATCTTCCTGAAATAGTAGCAATCTTACCTACTCCGATTTCAGCCATGTAGTTTTCTAATTCAACTACGAAATCTTTACCTGAACCTGGAGCAACGTCTCTACCATCCATAAAGCAGTGAACATATACGTTCTTAACATCTTGCTCTTTAGCTAATTTTAATAATCCTTTTAAATGATCTATATGAGAGTGAACTCCACCGTTAGATAATAATCCCATTAAGTGTAATGCTGAATTATCTTTCTTAGCATTTTCGATAGCTTTTAATAAAGCTTCGTTCTTAAAGAATCCACCTTCGTTTATTTCTTTAGTTATTCTAGTTAATTCTTGATATATAATTCTTCCTGCACCAATATTTAAATGTCCAACTTCTGAGTTACCCATTTGTCCATCTGGTAATCCAACAAACATACCACTTGCTTGTAATTGTGAGTGAGGATAGTTTGCAACTAATCTATCATAATTTGGTTTATTTGCAGCAGCAACTGCATTTCCAGCGCTCTCTGGAGCTATTCCAAATCCATCTAATATCATTAACATTACAGGTTTCTTCGCCATAATTCCCTCCAAATATATAAATACTTTTTTAGTTTCAAAAAAAGTTATAACCTTGTCTTTGTGAGTTTCATTATGCAATTAAAGTATCTTGAATCTCACTCGTCATTAGTATCTTTAATTGAACCATGTTTATTATACTATAATTATAATTACTAAACAATATAGTTAGTTTTTTGTAAACGATTGTCCAAAAAATTTTCTGATAATTTATTTTTTGCTAATTAATCCAAAAATATTATTAAAGGCTATCTCAAGGTTACTTTTTAATAACCTTTAAGATAGCCTCCTTCATTAATAAATACTATTTTTAATCTTCTTTTTTCTTTATCATGCTAGCACCACATCCTGCAAGTAAAGCACCTAATGCTAATACTGTTACTGCTGAAGTAGCAGCCCCTGTTTTAGGTAAATTGTTAGCATTATTGCTATTATTATTTGCAGCATTACCTACATTACCATTATTATTTGTGGTTTCACTATTATTTCCATTATTATTTGTGTTTTCGCTGTTATTTCCATTGTTTGAATTATTATTGTTATTTTCTAAATTTGATGCAATTAAACTTTCCATCGCTACATCTAATTCATTTTCAGCTTGTGTTATTTCTTCCTCACTTGCATTTTCATTAGTGATAACTGCTTTTGCTTTTTCTAATGCATTTTCAACTTCTTTCCAAGTACTTTCTGTATAATTTTCTTTATTTAAAGATTCAGCTTTATTTATTAGATCTTCAAGCTTATCCTTACTTGGCTTTAATCTTAATTCTAAGTAAGCTCTTAATAAATTATTATAAGCTATATCTATTTCCTCTTGAGTAGCTTCTTCATTTATTAATACATTATTAGCTAACTCTAAATTATTATCTACATTTTCCCAAGTAGTGTAGATATATTCATTTGAATCTAATCCACCTATCATAGTTACAAGTTGTTGAAGCAATCTCTTATTTACATCTTTCTTTATTAAAGCATTTATTGCATCTTGTAAATTATTAGTTGCTTCTTCTATATCAGCCGCAAGTGAATTTTCATCTTCATATACTTCCTTCGCTATATTTAACTCTACTTGTAGTTTTTCCCAAGACTCTTTAGTGTACTCTTTTTCATTTAACTTCTCTGCTAATTCAATATTTGCCTTAAGAGTTTCTTTATCTCCCCCCTTAAATTCTAACATCCAAATAGCATTTAGTAATCTATCAGTAATTGCATCTACTTCAGCTTCAGTTGCCTCTTGGTTAGCTAGCACAAATTTAGCTTCTTCTAAAGCAGCATTAAATTCTCTAACTACCGCAGGAACTACACCTTCTAATGCTCCATCAGCCTTTACCTCTTCAGCATATTCAATTGTATATTGTAGTAATGATTTATCAATAATGTTTTCTTCACCTTCTCTTGCTATTGCAAGTGTATATCTTACTTCTTTTAATCCATCTTCTGATGCAATTACTACCTCAAGCTTTTCTTTACCATTAATAGCATAGGTAGATTTTTCACTACTTTCTACTGTGTAAACAGTTGTTACTGATGCATTATTATTTACATCTACTGTTATCTCTGGTAAAGCTTCATCATTCTTAAGTGTTAATGAGTAATCTAAAGTTTCTGGATTAAATCCTTCTAAATCACTACCATTAACTTTAATAGACTTTACTTCAAAATCATTATTTGCCACTACTCTCTCTTCAAAAGCCTTAATTTCAGTTATACCTAATCCCATATTTGATTGTGCATCCATTTTAACTCTTAATGCATAAGTTTTTACCATATCAAATGTGTAATAATTAGTATCTGAACCTGATGTTGAACTTGGATTTGCCACTAAATTAGTTACATCTCTCCAGTTATTTTCATCATTCAATGGTGAATTAGTCTCCTCTAAAACATGAGCAGGATTTTCTGGCTTAACAATTTCATCTCCAACATAATATTGAATTGTTATATTTGTAGGAATCTTTGTACCATTATCTTCAAAGAAATCAACTTCTAAATTATTAATATATCTTTCTAATGGATCTGCAACTCCAAATATAATACCCACCCATTCACTAGTATGCTTATCTGTTCTTTTCCAATTTGACCATCTATTATTAGCTGCATTTAGATCATGCTCTATTAATCCATCATTAACTTTTTCTATCCTATCTTGAGATGCAGCATCTACCTTTGTATCATTAGTATATGATGCAATTGCCATTGGAAGATCATATCCATTTCTAGCTCTAGCTATATTATCTCCTTTAACAACGTCAGAAGAAACTCTTATATTTGCTTTTACCATAATATTTACACCATCAACAACTCCAGTTACTTCAAATACACCTTCTTGTAGTAATAACTCTTTATTGTAATCTTCCCAAATAACAGATAAATCTTTAACACTTCCATCTGTATAATATGCCTTAACTGTATCTGGTAAATTTGGCTCAACACCAACATTAGTTACTAAGGCTAAATTGCCTAATGCAGAAATTCCTTTAACTATAACCTTAGCTGTTGCCTTTAATTCTTGTCCTTCTACACTACCTTTAACTTCAAATACACCATATTCATTGTATTTTGATTGGTCAATTTCATCCCAACTTACTTCTAAATCTCTTGGTAATCCAATATCAAAAGTAGCTTTAACCTTTGTTGGAAGTTCTGGTTTAACTCCTTTTTCTGTTTCAACAATAACTCTTTCATATGCTATTGCAGTTTTTTCTGCTGTATTTTCTAAAATAGTAAAGTTTAATGTATTACTAATTTTTGTTATACCTTTATAAGTTACTTCTGCATATAAACTTATATCACCTGCTGTATATGCTGTAAGTTTATTACCATCTATCTTTACTTCCCCATTATTTTCAGATGTTGAATAGTACTTTATATCTAAGTTAGACATTGATACTGTACTATTATCTTGTAACTTAGCATCTACATTAATATCTACAATATCATCTTCTGTTATATCTTCTTTTGATAATGATATTTCTACATTATCTAATTTTGCTGCTTCTTCTCTAAATCTAATTGAATATACATTTTTATTAATTCCATCTTCAGAAGTCACTAAAACTTTTGCTACTCCGTTAGATGTAAGTGCAGGTACTACAAATACACTTGCATTATCTTTAGCTGTAGCTGAAACAACCGGAATCTCTGAGCCATAAGGAATAACAATTGAATATTCAGTAGTATTTTCCGTAAATCCTTCTATAGTCACTCCATTTACCTTTATATCATTTAGTAACGCTGTTCCTTCACTTACCATAACATTTGAATATACTTCAAACTCAGTAAGCCCAACTGCTTTATTTTCTGCTGTATCTTCCTTTAATAATGCTCTTATCTTTGTAGTTTTTATAGCATCAAAAGTTATTTCTTCTGTACCTTCTACAGTAAATCCAGTAGTTTTACTTTGATTTGAAACTTTCACCCACTCTTTACCGTTAAAGTATTCAACTGTTATTTCACTTGGTATTGCTACACCATGATCACTATAAAGTGAAAGTCCTATTCTACTTATTGTATACTCTTTATCAAACTCAACACCTACATAATCATCATAATTTTGACTTGCTTTTCCCCAGTTTGTCCATCTATTTTGAGGATTATTTCCCTTAGAAATTACACCATCATTTATATTATTAATGTTATCTGGCCCTGGATATGATGTAAATGCCTTTGGATATTCTCCATTTTCTCTTAAAGCAATATTCTTTTCTTCATAATTATCAGAAACTACTATTATAGCTTTTGCTTGCATTCCAGATACACCTTCAATACTTCCTAATATCTCAACAGTTCCAACATTAGATACATCCTCTATTGTTAATTCTCTTTCCCAAGTAACTTCATACTCTTCTGTAGTTCCGTCATTAAATACTACTGATACAGTATTAGGAAGCGTTGCTACTTCACCAACAGCTGTTAATATTCTTGCATCTTGTGCACCAATCATATCTCTAACTATAATATTCAATACTACTGGTATATTACTATTTTCTATACTTCCACTTACCTTAAACATTCCAGGTTGCGCTAATTTATCCTTTGAAACCTCTTCCCAAGTAACATTAACTTCATTTCTAGTTCCATCTGTATATAATGCTGTTACTGTTTCTGGTAAATTCAATTGTCCATTTACAGGAACTGTAATATCACTAACATCATATCCAACAATTTTATTTTCATCTAAATCATCATCTTCTACTGTATAAACATTTATAGTATCAGTAGCTAAACCATTACTTGTTGCTGTTAAAGTAAATGACCCTGCATCCTTAGTTGATTGAACAATTACTAAAGCTTTACCATTAAAAGCTTCTCTCTTATTATCCTTATATCTTTCTACACTTGCAGCATTACCATTATCAACTCCAACAATTACACCATTACCACTAACCTCAAAGTTAACTAGATTATTTGCATCTGGTACTAATGTTCCATTTTCATCAACTATATCAACAGTTATATATGATAAATCATATCCATCAGCTTCTATAACTTGTCTATCTGCGCTTAAATCTATTGCTTTAGCTTCATTTGCAGTTTTAACTACATCTCTTGCAATTTCTTGACCATTTTCGTCCTTTGCAATAGCTGTCAATTTACCTGGTTTATATTCAACTCTAAACTCTAAATGTAGTTTACCATCACTAGTCTCTTTATATTGTCCATTATACCCAGCATCAGTAACTTCATATTCATCACTTGCAACTAATGAACCTAATTCATCACTATTAACATCTTCGTTATAATATAAGTCTACACTATTTGCATTTGTATATGCTTTAACTAATATTTTGTTACCATCGACTTTTATACTATCATCATTTTCCCAATTCCAATGTGGTAATAAGTGTACCATTGGCTCATCAGACCATTGGCTTTGATAGAAATAATATATATCTTTTTCAAAACCTGCTGTATCTACTGCTCCAAAATATGAAGATTTAGATGGGAAAGTACTATAATACGGAGTTGGCTCTCCTATATAGTCAAATCCAGTCCAAATATATTCTCCTAAAATATATTCTTTATCTCTATCTCTCTTCCATGCATCTTCTGCAGTTCTTCCCCAACCAACATGATCATTATCATAATCTGATTGTTGTAAATTATCATGTTTATCCATTTGATTTGTGCTTTCCGGATGAGCATAGAATCCACGACTTCTAGTTGCTGAAGAAGTTTCTGATCCATATAAAACCCAATCTGGATACTTTTCATGGAAAGAATCATAGTTGGCTTCAGCATAGTTAAATCCAACAACATCAAATACGTTAGCCACATTCTCATGAGCACCTGTTCCAGATCCCATTCTAAATTTATCTTCTCCTAAAGTTGTTGGTCTTGTAGTATCTATTTCCTTAACCCAATTATTAAGGTTTTGTGCAGTTTGTACCGCCTTTGTTTGGTTTGTTTCCCAAACTTCATTTCCAAGAGACCACATAATTATACTTGGTGCATTCTTACCTCTATTAACCATTTGTTTAACATCATATTCAGCCCAAGTCATATCACCATGTATTGATTTTTGTTCAAAGAATCTTCCATAATCGTATGTCTTTTTACCACCATACCAAGTATCAAAGGCTTCATCTATTAATAAAATTCCCTCTTCATTACAAATATCTATTAATACTTGCGCTGCAGGATTATGTGTAACTCTAATAGAGTTTACTCCCATATCCTTTAATATTTTGACTTGCCTTCTTATAGCAGCCTCATTTGCAACAGCCCCTAATGCTCCTTGGTCATGATGCATACAAACACCTTCCAGCTTCATTTGTTCTCCATTTAAGAAGAAACCATTATCAGTAGTAACTTCAAACCATCTCATACCAAATTCTGTTTCATATTCATCTACAACTTCATTATCAATTAATACTGTTGTAACAACACTATATAAATAAGGATTTTCAGTTCCCCAAAGATTAGGATTTTGAACCTCTATATTTTGATCGTATTTATATGTGCTATTTGCATTTATAACTTGTGTTGATGTACTATCTCCAACCTTATTTCCTTGAGCATCATATATAGTTGATATTAGATTAACTTCTTTATCACTATCTTTTTCATTTGCTATATCTGTTTTTATATTAACTGTAGCTTTACCTGTTTCATATTCACTTTCCAAATTAGGAGTAGTAACATATGTTCCATACTGTTCTACATGAACCTTATCTGTTACTGTAAGTTTAACATCTCTATATATTCCACTACCTGAATACCATCTACTACTTGGTTGTTTATTATTGACCTTTACTGAAATTACATTTTCAGTAACTCCATCACATACTAAATTATCTGTTATATCAAATGAAAATGGTGTATATCCATAAGGATGATTACCAACTTGTTCGCCATTTACATAGATGTAACTATCCATATAAACTCCATCAAAATCAATTGTAATTTTTTTACCTTCCATTTCTTTTGGAAGTACAAAAGATTTTCTATACCATCCAACACCTCCATCTAAGAATCCACCTTCATGTGTAGATGGTGAGTTTTTATTAAAATCTTGTTCTATACTCCAATCATGCGGCAATGTTAGGCTTCTCCATGATTCATCATCATAATTTTTATTTTTAGCATCAGGTACATCCCCTAAATTAAATTTCCATCCATCATTAAATAATGTTGAACGCTGAAAGCTACTCTCTGCCATATTAACGCTGGATATCTTATTGCCAACATTTTCAGCAAATGTTACAATTCCAGATGATGTAGTTATCAATGTTAAAGATAAAATAGTAGTTAATATCTTCTTATACTTCATTCTCTTTCCCCCTATTATTAACTTAATTATTACTACATACTAAACAAGCCATATTAATCGTTTACTTAGAATGCAATTTTTAATGGAAATGCCTTAATCAAGGCACCTCCATTTTTATTTTTATTTAATTTTTTTCTTCTTCATCATAACAATACCTATAACTATAACTACCCCTGCTAATACTAATATTATTGTAGAAGATATTATTGCACCTGTTTTTGGTAAAGTACTGCTTAAGTTTGTATCTCCCTTATCTCCATTACTACTTTGATTATTGCTATTTCCATTTGAACTATTTGTTCCATTTGTTTTTGTAACTAAATTAGCTTTAGCTACCTCAAGTTCTGAAGCTGCCTTATCAATTTCTTTTTGAGTAGCCTTATCATTAGCTAAAACTTCACTTGCTTTAGCTAAAGCAACCTTTAAGTTATTAACACTCTCTTTTGTATATTTTGATAAATCCATATCTTTAACTTTATTTATTAAATCTTCAAGTTTGGATTTATCAGGCTTTAACCTTAATCCAAGATAAGATACTAATAAATCATTATATGCCTTATCTACTTCCCCTTGGCTTGCATTACTGTTATTTAATACTTCTATAGAATTATTAAGTTTACTTTCTAGAGCACTCCATGTAGATTCTATATACTCATCCTTATTTAATGAGGAAATTTTATCAACCAGTTTTTGTAATTCAGTCTTATTTACATTGTTTATAACTAAATTATTTATTGCAGCTTTTAAGCTTTCTACTGCATTATCTACTTCATCTTGCATTGCATTTTCATCGTTATATACATCCTTAGCTTTTTGAATTTCTTCAATAAGATTTATCCAAGATTCACTAGTATATATATTCTCATCTAAAGCTTCAGCACTATTTATAAGATTTTTTAAAACTTCCTTATTACCTTGTTTAAATTCAAGCATGTGAATAGCATTTGTTAATCTCTTAAATGCAGCATCAACCTCAGCTTCCGTTGCCTTACTATTTTCATATACTTGTTTAGCTTCTTCTAAAGACTCATTGAATTCTTTTATAACTACAGGTACAACACTCTCTAAGTCACCACTTTCTATCACTTCTAAAGCGTAGTCTATTGCAAATCTTAAAGAATCCTTATTAACTTCTGTTTCAGTGTTATCCTTTGCTCTATAAACATTAAATTCTGATGCTGATGCAAACCCTCCAACACCTTCTAATGCTTCAAACTTAATATAATTTGCTTCAATAGAATCATTAAACTTCACTGTTTTTAACTTAATATTATTTTCAAATTCTCCCTCTGAAACCTTTGAGAACTCTTCTCCATCAATACTTGTATATATAGCATATTTAGTGATTATTCCATTTGTTCCTCCATTTTGTCTTGGAAGATATGTGAATCTATCCACCTTGCAAGTTTCACCTAAATTTATAGTTACACTTTGTGGTAACTCATCTTTAGGAGAATATTTAGTATGCCATATTGTTCCTTCATCTCCATCAATAGCAAATCTAGCTAATCCTTCAGTTCCTACATTAGGATGTTCACTTGTTGCAGTTATAGTCATTTGAGATTGTGGTATTAATGTTTCATCATATATAGTAGCTACATTGGTAATAGTTAAATTATCAATATCACCTTTAAATGAATTGCTTTCACTACCAACTGTTTCTAATGGAAATACAAAGGTTCCAAACTTACCTTCTGAACTTGATTTACTTATTTCATCAACATATTCTCCATTTATATAAAGCTCAGTTTTATTAATTTTACCTATTATAGTTATATCTACCCATTCTCCCTTTGGAAGAGTATAATTGAATGAATAATTATATCCTTCTCTTGAAAAACCAACTTTACCAGTTTCACTTTGTACAGCTTTGAATGTTCCTTGAGGTGATTCAAATAGAATTTGCTCACTTTCATCACTATCTATTGATCTATTAACACTAAATGAAACTGAATAATTTGGTCCTATATTTTTAATAGGAGTCTTAAGATAACTATTCCCTCCATTTAACCTCAATGATCCACCTTGTACTACTGAATTATTTAAATCTAATGAATTATAATCATTTCCTGATTTATCTTCTACTGAGTTTTCATTTATATTATTAAAATCATATTCAAGAACCTTTTCAGTCTTACTTTCAACCTCATATTTAGGATTAGTATTTGGAGCTAAACTTACTTTATCCGCAACTGCCTTAAACTCCTCATATGTCTTATCTTCCGCTTCTCCCCACATTTTTTCAGATAAAACTTGAATTGCTGGAAGTGTTCTATCAAATAAGTCATACTCAACTATTCCATTTGAAGATTTGTCTATCATGTCATTCCAAATAGCAAACATACCTCCACGCATTTGCTTCGCACCTTGTGGAATTACAACTCCATTGCTAAACTTATTTACTTCCCAATTATTATATAACCATTGACTATTTAAATAGTTCATATAATAATTAGCTCCTGGTACAATATAAAGATAAGCATCATCAGTATTTATTAAATTATATCCTTGATTATACATAGCTTGTGGATTTGCCCATCCACAGTTCCATATATTCATTTCTATATTTTCAGATGTTACAGGAGTACTTCCTGATTTATGACTTAAGCTTCCCCAAACTCTTGTAGTTCTTCCCTTTTCATCTCTAACATACCTCAACATTTCATCTAAGTATGCTCTATACTCTTCTGCATCACCATAGAATTCATCTGAACCTATATGGAAAGTTGCATCTCTAAATACAGAATCCTCTCCACCATCCAGATATTCATCATATATACCTTTTATATATTCTATAACTTCTGGATTGCTTACATCTAACATAGCTGCATTCTCACCTTGCCCATTTCTATAAGCATATTCTGGATGAGCCTTCACAAATGCTAATGCATGTCCAGGTGTATCAAATTCCGGTACTATATTTACTCCATAAATCTTAGCTTCATCAATAAAGTTTCCAAACTCTTCTTTACTATATGATAAATCTTGCGCTGTTAATGATACTCCATTTTCACCTACATCATTTGATTCAAGACGGAATGCTGCATATGCATTCTTAGCATCTTCACCATTGGCTGAATAATCTCTTTCTAACCATATATAATTGTCATTTAAGTGAACCTGAAAATCATTCATCTTATACCAAGACATAGTTTTAACAATTTCATATAAGTAGTCTAATGAAACAGGCTTTCTGGCTACATCTAACATAAATCCTCTTACGTCATACTGAGGATAATCTCTAACTAATCCTTTAGGAATAAAATCTCCATTTTGCTTAAGAATTTGTAGTATTGTTCTAGTAGATAAGAAAATTGCTTGTGCATCATTTGCTTCAACAGTAACAAAATCATCAATATCCATAAAATATCCTTCTTCTCTAAGTTCAGGATAATTTGAATTTAAAACAAGATATAAGTCTCCAGTCTTCGGAGTATTTGATACAATAACTTCTATATCTTTTCCTGTTAAATCCTTATAATCACTAGCAAAAACTTTAGCTGTTTCTATAAGTTCACTTTCAGATTCTGGACTTACTACTATTCTTGAATTATTAGTTATTGTAAAGTTTCCATTTTTCCCTGCCCATTCTCTTAACTCTGGAATTACTGTTGGTTTTGCATTTCCTTCAGTATTATTAGTACCAGGAACAGTAATTTCTATAACTGGTGAAGTTGCTTTTTCACTTCCATTAGTTACTTCAAAGTTTAACTCAACTTTTGTATCTACTAATGGTTTATGAATACTCATATCATAATCAATAACTTCTTCATAGTCGGCTCCAATAAATGAAATTTCAAAACCTTCTGGAATCTCTGGCATAGTAAGAACTGTATCTTCACTTGAAATTTCTGGTACTATCAAACTATTTGCTATATCGGAAACACTCTTTGGAATTCCTCCATTATAAACCTGTAATTCATATACTGATACAGTATTCCAATTTACTCCTTCGGAATTTGCAATATGCTCATTTATATACAATCTTACATATCTTGCTTTCACAGCCTCTGATAATTCTATAGTCTCTCTAAAATTCTCTGGATATTCATTTGCAACATATACGTCAGTCCATGTACTATCATCATCTGAAACTTGGATTCTATAATTATTTGAATTTCTTCTTTCCCACTCAATTATAAAGCTATCAAATTTAGTTACTTCTCCTAAATCAACTTTTAACCATTGGGGATCTGACGAAACAGAACTTGCCCATCTTGATTTTTTATCAGCAGTTCTATCTACTACTCCATCAAAAGCCTTATTTGCCGTAAAATCTGTTGTTTCAACAGATGATGCACTTGCAGTTTTATTTAAAGCTACATTTACCCCTGGAGCTGGATCTGTTTCTACTATTGAATCATCTCCATAAACCTCAATCTCATATATAGATACAGTTTCCCAAGTTACACCTTCTGATGTTGCTGAATAATCATTAATGGTAACTTTAATATATCTAGCTTCTTGATTTCCTACATTAATATTTTCAACAAATTCTGTTGATTCCTCTCCTATATAGATTGATGTCCAAGACTTTGAATCATCTGATATTTCAATCTTATAATCATTAACATTTCTTCTCTCCCAATTAATGACTATTTGATTAAAACTTTGTTTTTCTCCTAAATCTACAACTATCCATGGGCTATTTTCATATCTTTCACATGCCCATCTTGATGATTTAGAACTTTCTCTATCAATAATTCCGTCAGTTGCCTTTGATGCAGTAAAAGTACTTGTCTCTTCGCTTGATGCAAAAGCAGCTTTATTTAAAGCTAAGTTAACTTTTTCTGCTGCATTTTCAACATTAGTATACACATATGCTGATACATTACTCGTTAGCATAGTAAAAGTAAGCATCATAGCTAAAGATAAATTAATCAATTTTTTCTTCTTTAGACCTCGCATTATTCTACCCCTCTCTAAATTTTTTATAATTTTATATAAATATCAATTTATATATTTTTATAAATTGATGATTTAACAAATTTAAAAATATTAATATTTAGAGTGTTATGCCTATAGATACTAAATTCTTTACTACATTTTATATTTATCAATAAATAATTATTTTTAGGCATGACAAATTAACTTATCTAAATAAAATATTTATAAGATAAGTTTCCTAATGCCCACTCAAGGTAACACGGCTTATTTCTACTTTATATCCTTTAATCCAATATACCAGTTTTTATCCTTATTGTAAACATTTTCGAAAGAGCAACTTTATTATGTTTTGACGCAATATATTAATAATTATAATAAAAAAACTGTTTAAAATAGATATTAATCTATTTTAAACAGTTTAATAAATAATTAATTTTAGTAATTTACTATTTGAGCAAAATCAGTAGCAACTAAGCTAGCTCCACCAACTAAAGCACCATCGATATCAGATTGAGCCATTTGAGCTTTTATAGTTCCTGGCTTAACTGATCCACCGTATTGGATTCTTACTTTGTTAGCAACTTCTTGACCGAACATTTCAGCAACAACGCTTCTTACAGCCATAATTGTTTCGTTAGCTTGTTCATCAGTAGCAGTTTTACCAGTTCCGATAGCCCAGATTGGTTCGTAAGCTATAACAACTTTTTCTGCTAATTCTGGTGCTAAACCTTCTAAATCAGCTTTGATTTGAGCTCCAACAACTTCGTTAGTTGTTCCGTTTTCTCTTTGTTCTAAAGTTTCTCCACAGCAAAGGATTGGAGTTAAGTTGTGAGCGAAAGCAGCTTTAACTTTTTTATTTAAAGCTTCATCAGTTTCATTGAAGTATTCTCTTCTTTCACTGTGTCCTAAAACAACATAGCTAACACCCATAGCTTCTAACATTCCTGGAGCAACTTCACCAGTGAAAGCTCCTTTTTCTTCAAAGTGCATGTTTTGAGCAGCAACTTTGATGTTTGATCCTTCAACTGCTTTTAATACAGCATCTAAGCAAACAAAAGTAGGACAAACTACTACATCACAAGTAGCATCCTTTACTAATGGTTTTAATTCGTTTATAACTTTAACAGCTTCTTCTGGAGTGTAGTGCATTTTCCAGTTTCCAGCGATAATAGCTTTTCTCATTTAATTCACCTCTATAAAAATTTTTTCAAAATTTTTAGTGACAAGTTTATAGTGACAAATGACAAGTTAAGGTAGAAACTCCTAATTGAGTTTCTAAAAATATATATTTTTTCTAAATTCAGCTCTGCTGAATTTATTCCTCAACTTGCCACTTATCACTTGTCACTCTTAACTGTTTCTACTTGTCGTTTAAAGCAGCGATTCCTGGTAAAGTTTTACCTTCTAAGAATTCTAATGAAGCTCCACCACCTGTAGAGATGTGAGTCATCTTATCTCCGAATCCTAAGATGTTAACAGCAGCAGCTGAGTCTCCTCCACCGATAACTGTTGTAGCATCTGCATCTGCCATAGCTTTAGCAACTGCAATTGTTCCTTTGTTGAAGTTTTCGAATTCGAATACTCCCATTGGTCCGTTCCAGATAACAGTCTTAGCATCTTTAATTGCATCAGCATATAAAGCTTCTGTCTTAGGTCCGATATCTAATCCCATGAATCCAGCTGGAATGTTTTGATCTTCAGTAACTGTAGCTTCAACATCCTTGAATCCATCAGCGATTCTGTGGTCTACTGGTAATAAGAATTTAACACCGTTAGCTTCAGCTTTAGCGATCATTTCTTTAGCGTAGTCCATTCTATCATCTTCACATAAAGAAGTTCCGATTTCATATCCTTGAGCTTTTAAGAATGTATAAGCCATTCCTCCACCAATGATGATTGTATCAACCTTTTCTAATAAGTTGTTGATAACAGCAATCTTATCTGAAACCTTAGATCCACCTAATATAGCAACGAAAGGTCTAACTGGATTGTTTACAGCTTCTCCTAAGAATTTTAATTCTTTTTGAATTAAGTATCCGCATACAGCTGTATCTACGAATTTAGTAACACCTTCAGTTGAAGAGTGAGCTCTGTGAGCAGTTCCGAATGCATCATTAACGTAGATATCACATAAAGAAGCTAATTCTTTAGATAATTCTTCTCCGTTCTTAGTTTCTTCTTTTCTGCATCTAGTGTTTTCTAATAATACAACGTCTCCGTCCTTCATATCAGCAACAGCTTTTCTAGCGTTTTCTCCAACAACTTCTTCATCTCTAGCGAAAACAACTTCTTTACCTAACATTTCGCTTAATCTTACAGCAACTGGTGCTAAAGTCTTAGAAGCATCTTTTCCTAAGTGTGAGCAAAGTATAACTTTAGCTCCGTTTTCAACTAAGTATTTGATTGTTGGAAGAGCTCCTACTAATCTATTTTCATCAGTGATAACTCCATCTTTTAATGGAACATTAAAGTCACATCTTACTAAAACTCTTTTACCGTTAACTTGAATATCTTCAATTGTCTTCTTATTAAAGCTCATTCTTTTCACCTCATAAATTTATTCATAGTTTTCTTTATAATTTTAAAATAGGCCCGGTCTTATAAGTATGCCTTAGAGACCGGACCCTTTTTAGGATCTTATAAGAGTGCTTTTATAAGCATCTAAATCCATATATAATTATCTATTAAAAATTAAGCTAATTCAGCGAAGTATTTAATAGTTCTAACCATTTGGCTAGTGTATGAGTTTTCGTTGTCATACCATGCAACAACTTGAACTTGGTATAATCCTTCTCCGATTTCAGATACCATAGTTTGAGTTGCATCGAATAATGAACCGTAAGTGATTCCTACGATGTCTGAAGAAACTAATTCTTCTTCAGTGTAACCGAATGATTCGTTAGAAGCAGCTTTCATAGCAGCGTTTATAGCTTCTTTAGTTACATTTTCACCCTTAACTACTGCAGTTAAGATTGTAGTTGATCCAGTTGGAACTGGTACTCTTTGTGCAGAACCGATTAATTTTCCGTTTAATTCTGGAATAACTAATCCGATAGCTTTAGCAGCTCCTGTTGAGTTAGGAACGATGTTTACAGCTGCAGCTCTAGCTCTTCTGAAGTCACCTTTTCTGTGTGGTCCATCTAATACCATTTGGTCTCCAGTGTAAGCGTGGATTGTTGACATTATACCAGATTGAATTGGTGCAAAGTCATTTAATGCTTTAGCCATTGGAGCTAAGCAGTTTGTAGTACAAGATGCAGCAGAAATTATGTTATCTTCAGCTGTTAATATGTCTTGGTTTACGTTGAATACAACTGTTGGAAGGTCGTTTCCAGCTGGAGCTGATATAACAACTTTCTTAGCACCTGCTTCAATGTGAGCTTGAGATTTAGCTTTTGATACGTAGAATCCAGTACATTCTAATACTACGTCAACACCGATTTCTCCCCATGGTAATTTAGAAGCATCAGCTTCAGCATAAATTCTGATTTCTTTTCCATCAACAGTGATAGAATTTTCACCAGCAACAACTGTATCACCTAAAGCGTATCTTCCTTGTGCTGAATCATATTTTAATAAATGAGCTAACATTGATGGGCTTGTTAAATCGTTGATAGCAACTATTTCATACCCTTCTGCTCCAAACATTTGTCTAAATGCAAGACGTCCTATACGTCCAAAACCGTTTATTGCAACTCTTACCATTACAATTACCTCCTAAAAATAGATATTATATATTTAAAATTAAATTTTAAATCAAATTAATTAATATGAAACTATTGTTTCACCTTTAAACTTTAATTAATTCTGCAATTTTCCTTCCTGCAGATTCATCAGTTACTAAAACAGCATTAGAATTATTCATTTCTGTTGCAATTATAGCTTCTACTTTATTTTCCCCTGCAGCCACAGCAATATGTGTGTTAATTTTTTTTGCATCATTAATATTAATTCCAATTGGAGTGTTTTCTAAAACAACTTGGGAATGTTTATTAAAATAACATCCAAATGCTTCTCCTACTGCTCCTAGGCTTTCAAGTTTACTTATATATTCCTCTGACAATCCACGCTTTTGAGCCATATGGATTGCATTTCCTATTCCATAAATTAAAATATCAGCATTATGAATATTATCTATAACTTCTTTTATTTGCTTTTCTTTAAGAAGTCCCTCTAACACTTCATAACTAACATTCTCTGGAATATGTAACAATTTATAAGTACCATTAACTTTATTAGCTAATGCTGCTGCTAAATAATTAGCTTGACTTTCGACCCTTCTTCCCATTCCGCCTCTAGCTGGAATAACAAGAACATTGGAAATATTACTTACTTTTGGGAATGCCTCAACAACTTCTTTTATTGTGCTTCCTCCCGTAATAGCTATTATATCACTATCTTTTATTATATTTTTTACATAGTTAGCTGCTGCTTTTCCTAATTCCTTAAGTGTTGCTGGGTTTTCCTCAACATTCCCCGGAACTATAACAACATCTTTTAATCCTAAGAATGATTTAATTTTCTTCTCAATATCATTTAACCCCTTTATTTGATGTATTAAATCTTTTAACCCTTCTAAAACATGTTGTCCATCTTTAGTAACGGTCATACCTGGGGTATTAATCTCTATTAAGTTTTGTGATTTTAATAAATCAATCTCATTTCTAACTACTCTTTCGCCAAGATTAAGTTCACTTGCAAGCATTCTTCTTCCAATAGGTTGGTTATAAAAGATTGTCCTTAAAACATTATATCGTTTTTCTAGGACTTCCACCAGCTCAGGAACTATCTTTCTTTGCAATTCTAATATTTCCTGCACTACAGACCCTCCTTTGGACTAAAAATGTCCCAGCAATGACTTTTATGTCCCACATCTATTATTATAAAACAGATATCTAAATTTTGAAAGTCTTTCTAGTAATTTTTTTAATATTTTTTTATTTTGCTACTTTTTTCATTTATATGTATAACAAAATTAAGTTCTTTTGGGTAAATTTGAATAGATTCTCTTTATTTTATCATTTATATTGAAAATCTTTTTTAAATTTTTCTATAATATTTTATACTATTTTCACATATCTATTCAAAAAGCAATTCTATTTTTTATTCCAACAAGTACTATTTAATGCTTTAAAGTAAAAAAATAGCAAGTAACACTCTCAAAATTGTTACTTGCTATTTAAAACTTTATTTTTCAATAAAGAAAATTCCACAGGCTCTAGTTCCTGAATGTATTCCTACTGTACATCCAACAATACCATGAACATATTCTATATTTTTTTCCTCAAAATACTTTTTAAGTCCTTCAAATATTTCCTCATTTAATATTTCATCTATGACTATCGGTGAATCAAAATCTACATTTGCACTTTCGAAATCAGAAATTACTTTCTTTAGAGCTTTTTTGCTTCCTCTTACCTTATCTTTAACCGCCATTTGGCCATCTTTAACTTCTAAAATAAGTCTTAATCCTAAAACACTTCCTATTGCACCAGCTGCCTTAGAAAGTCTTCCACCTCTTACTAGGTTTTCTAATGATTCAAAACTTAATGAACTTTTAACTTTAGGAATAATACTTTTAATTTTTTCTTCAATTTCAAATATATTATCTCCATTATCTCTAAATTCACAAGCCTTTAACACTAAAACTCCTAAACCAGATGTTACATTTCTAGAATCAATAACTATTATATCATCAGTATCTAACATATTTTTAGCTATACATGCTGATTGGTATGTTCCACTCATTTCTGATGATAAAACTAAAGTTACGATTTTATATCCTTCATCTAGATATTTCTTAAATACTTCCTCAAATCTATTTGGTGTTACTTGAGCTGTAGTTGGTAGTATATTTTCCTTCGCTATTCTATCCAACATTTCTCTAGTATTTATCTCCACTCCATCTAAATAACTTTCTTCTCCAAAGTTAATTAATAACGGTAAAACTTCTATATCCTTCTCTTTTATAAGATCTAACGGCAAATCTAAAGTACTATCAGTAATAATCTTAATTTTTTCCATACAAGTACCCCCTATATTTTTTTATTTCATATTTGGAAAGTCTATTTGCTTTAATGCCTCATAGGCTATAATAGCTACTGTATTTGATAAATTTAAACTTCTTGTACTTGTTTGTACCATCGGAACTCTTATTCCCTTATGTGCATTATGTACATCTTCAGGAACTCCTGATGATTCTCTTCCAAACATTATAAAGTCTCCATTTTGAAACTTTTCATCTGAATATATATTTCCACCATGTGTGGTAGATAAAAATATTCTTCTATCTCCATACTTAGCCATAAAATCTTCATAAGATTCATGAACTTCTAATTTTAAATCCTTCCAATAATCTAAACCTGATCTTCTAACGGCTTTATCATCAATACTAAATCCTAAAGGCTTTATTAAATGAAGAGTTGAGTCAGTTAAAACGCAAGTTCTTGCTATATTTCCAGTATTTTGTGGTATCTCTGGTTGATATAAAACTATATTTAAATTCAATGAATTCACCCTCCAAAATAAAAAGTAAGATGTTATAACATCTTACTTTACACTATTTATATATCTTCAATGATACTATATAGTTTTTTAATAGTCAAAGAATTTTAATATATTTAAGCTGCCGGTGCTTCTTCCGTAGCATTTTCTGTTGGGGTTGTTTCTTCTTGAGTAGGAGTAGCTGGTGTTTCTACCTTTTTAGTTCCTACACTAACAACTTCATTTCTAGTTGAATATACATCAGTTGATATAAGTTCTTTATTTACTTGAACACCATTTTCATAAGTAATTAAATATCCACTTGCTTTACATCCATTAGCCCCTGATGATGTTACAACTCTTGTTCCCTCTGGTAAAGTAGGATCTTGTACTTCCTCTGTACCATAAGTATAAGTTTCTAATATTTCATTAACAAGCTCATAAGTTTTTCCATCCATAGCTTCCTTATTTCCCCAAACATTAAATACTATCTGATTACCAGATAAATATCCTTGAATATATATTGGGAAGTCATATGTATTTACAAACTTATAATCTATGTATCCAGCAGCAACTGTTGCATCTAATCCTGGCTTTGCATAACCAACAGTCATTGAGTGATTACGTCTTTCAGTAGATCTTATGTTAGCTTGTATAACAGCTCTATATAGGGTACTTGAAACTTGACATACTCCTCCACCATATCCTGGTACTATTTTAGAACCAACATATGTATTTGCTTCTTTATAACCTCTTTCTGGAGTTGTTGGACCAATTGTATTATTATAACTGAATTCATCTCCTGGCATTAATAACGTACCATTAATGTATCCAGTTGCAATTCTTAAGTTTTCAACTCTTCCTGTATCAGAAGTACCAAAAGTACTTGAATAAGATGACATTACTCCAGTAATCTTATTTAAATCTGCTGAAGTTACTCTTGGTGAATAATCTTGTAAATCTATAGTTACAGTTTCAACTTTTTCTGGATCTGGATCTATGCTATCTTTTATTTTATTACATAAATCATCTATATCTATATGCTTTCCTGTAACCTCTGGAGTGATAGAAACATTACTACCATTAACTGATATTTTTGCATCTACAGCATCAACTTTAACTTGATCATTTACACTATTAGCAAACTCTTTAACTTTTTCTTCATCATAACTTAATACAGTATCAACTTTGTAATCAACACCATTTTCTATTATCTTTTTCTTTTCAAGCATTTTATTATCTTTTCCATAATTAAACGCTTCCTCTACTGTTTCATCAGCACTTACTGATGGACTAATATCAGAATACTTAAGCTCAAAAGTTTTATCTCCAACAGTTACAGTTATAATTTTATTTCCAATTAAAGAAATTAACTGATCATTTAATATGTTTACTGCTTCTTCTTTAGTTTTACCACCTAAGTCTATACCATAAGCTTGTACCCCAGGATATATTTTATCTGCCCATGAATCAACTTTATTTTTTACATTCATAAAATATCCAAAAGTTATTCCTGCAATTAATACTATAATAGTTGATATTATAATGATTAATCTCTTATTTTTAGACATAGTTTTTTTAAGTTTACCATCATTTGCTTTTTCGTTACTCACAGTTCCACTCCTCCCAAAAAATTATATATAATTACTATAATTGCATTATGTTCTAATTATATTCTATTATTTAATTTAATACAATTAATAAAATTATTTGAATTTCATAAAGTTAAATTTAATAGTTTCAAGAATAGCTTTACTTTAAATTATAAGTAATTTTATCTTAATATTATAAAGCTATTCTTATACTACTATCTTATTTTATACTGTAAAACTACTTCTATTCTTAGATGTTTCACCATCTTTATCAAATGCTTCTATACTTATTCTTATAGGCCCTTTAACAGTAAACGGTAATTGATTTATATTTATTGAAAAACTAGTATCATCAGCATCTACTGTACCTATCCAGTAATTATTAGCAAAGATATTATATCCTAATAAATCTGTGTCAGTATTTTTCCTCCAAGTAATATGCAAAACATTTCCTTTTCTATTAACTGTAAGTCCTGTTACATTTCTAGGTTGAGTTAATAAATCTATACTATCTGGGCCCCAGTTTGCATCAACAGGATTTCCAACGCCTCCAACATTTGCACTCTCACTATATTGCCATACTCTCCATCTAGTCCATCCACCTACATCTGGTGGAACTGGTGCATTTCCTGGAATCGCTGTATAATGAGCAATCCATAAAATCATATTTTTTAAAGGATATCCTTGATTAGGAATAAAGAAGTTATTATACATCTCTACAAAGAATGCTCCTGTATAAAGCATTAGTCTTCTTCTTGTTTTTCTTTCAAACCTTTTTCTAAACCTATCTATCCAATTAATTAATGTAGAAGTAGAAATTGAATTATCTGTAGGGGTTTCAACATCTAAAACTGGAAATAAGTCTCCATAATCTTTTTCACCAAAACCCTCTTGAAGTATATTAATAAAATCATCACATTGTGAGTCTGCAGTAGTTAAATCTGCACTTGGAACTCCAAAATGATATGCACCAACAGGTATTCCGAAATCTCTTGCCTTTTTAGCAAACTCTAAAAATTTTTTATCTACTCTGAATCTACCTGTGGCTGATCCTGAAGATCTTAGGTATAAAAAGTCTATAGTAGTTGCAAGAACTGTAAAGTCTACATTTTGTGTATATTCATTAATATCTATACCAAAAAGACTTTTATCACTTCTATTTTGCATAAAGTCCTCCAATAAAAAATTCTCCTTACTACATATAATATTAAAAAATTTAGTTATGGTTACATTGAAAAATATTTGGAATCAATATTTAAAATCACTTTATAAATATTAGACAATTCTTCCTACCTAAAAAGTTCCATATAAATAAAATAATTTTAACTATATAAAAAACTCAGCCTTGGCCGAGTTTTAAAATACATAATTAAATGCTTCTTTTAACTTTTAAAGATGTTTCTATTATCTTATCTAAAAGACCAGCATAGCTAATTTCTATAGCAGCTGCACTCTTAGGGAAAAGACTTGCTGGTGTCATTCCAGGCAATGTATTTACTTCTAATATATATGGAATTCCATTTTTATCAATAATCATATCAACTCTAGCATATACTTGACACTTTAAAGCCTTATAAGTTTCTAAAGCCATTTTTTCAACTTCCTTATGAAGCTCTTCTTCTAATTCAATAACTATTTCATCAGCTCCATCAGCTGCATATTTTTGAGTATAATCAAAGAAATCAGACTTTGGTTTAATAGCTATAACTGGCCACATTTCACCATCAAATACTGGGCAAGTTATTTCATCACCTTCAACAAATTCCTCAATCATTACTTCTGTATCCCATTTTAATCCTTCTTCAACTGCTGCTTGAATATCCTCTTTATTCTTTATTTTAAATGTGGCAACACTTGAACCTCCATTTGTTGGCTTAACGAAAACAGGATATCCCATTTCATCTATTTTATCATAATCTATTTCTTCTACAGATGAAACATTAATCCATCTGGCAGTTCTAATATCATTTGCTTTTAATATTCTTTTTGTAAAGTCTTTATCCATACATAAACCTGAACTTATAGGTCCACATCCTGAATAAGGTATATCTAAAGTTTGAAGTACTGATTGAACAGTTCCATCCTCACCAAATTTTCCATGAAGTGCTAATAATGCAAAATCTATATCTTTAACCTTATTTACTATATCTTCTTTATTATCAATAACTATAGGCACTACTTCATATTTATTTTTATCTATTTTTTCAACTATTGAATTACCACTTTTAAGTGAAATTTCTCTTTCTGAAGAAATTCCCCCCATTATTACTCCAACTTTCATATACATCCTCCTAAAACTTTAGTAATTATGTAGATATTGTTACATATTTTCTTATCAATTATATCATAAATGAATCTCCAAATCTTCGATTTGATCAAATGAGCTAACTTATTTTGTTTTAGCTTTTTGCTCCTTAAAATATTTACATCTATTAGTAAGTGGACATTCACTACACTTAGGATTTCTTGCTATACAACATCTTCTACCATGAAATATTAATAAATGGTGTGTCAAACTCCATTCTTTTTTAGGCAGTTCTGCTTGAAGCTGCTTTTCAACTTCTAAAACATTATCTGAATCTGCTAATCCAAGTCTATTAGAAACTCTAAAAACATGTGTATCAACTGCAATAGAGGGAACTCCAAAAGCATTTGATAATACCACATTGGCAGTTTTTCTTCCTGCACCTGCTAAGCTTGTTATCTCTTCCATAGTTCTAGGAACTTCTCCGTTAAACTTACTCTTTAATTGATTACACATAATCAATATATTCTTAGCTTTACTTCTATATAATCCTATTTGTTTTATTCTTTCTTCAAGCTCATCTATAGATAATGTTAGAAATGCATCAACATCTGGATAATCTCTAAATAAACTCTCAGTTACTTCATTAACCTTTTTATCTGTAGTTTGTGCAGATAAAATAGTTGCAACTAATAATTGAAATGGAGTTTCATGATTTAATTCGCATTTAGCATCTGGATATAATCTTTTTAACTCCTCTAATATTATCTTAGTCCTTTGTTTCATTTAACTTTCCTCCTAATTTTTTTAAGGTTGTCACTCCACTAATATCCTAATCTCTTAATCCTTTAACTATTTATAAACACCTCTATATTCCTCTGGTAACCCATTAGCTATTGATTTCATTATATAAGTTAGGCACCTATCATCATATTCATGCTTAGATTCATCTTTATCTTTTTTAGGAAGTTCTATATACTCTCCTATCTTTACATTTACCTCTGCTTCATTCCACTCTTCACCAGCCATATCACCATTTTTATTAATAGGCAGTAGTTTTTCAGTTCCATATAATGAAATCGGTACTATCTTTGCTTTGCTCATTCTAGCAACTAATAATACACCCTTCTTCCCCTCTATCATACTTCCACTTCTACTTCTTGTCCCTTCTGGAAAAAGAACAAGATTTTCTCCATCTTTTAAAACCTTTATCATAGCCATAATAGCTTCTTTATCAGCACTATTAGGTTTAATAGAAATATTTTTAACTACTTTAGTTCCTAAATTAGTAACTGGGTCATTTGAAAGTTTAACTCCAGCAACAAAGGTAGGATCGTATTCATCCTTCAATACTTTTTCTATAATAAATCCATCTGAATTACTTAAATGATTACTAATAAATATTTTAGGTCCATCTGCTTTTTTTATATTTTCATATCCACTTACATTAATTTTTGCATATTTTTTTAAATACCCATTTATCTTATTTCTTGCTATTTTTATAACTAATTTTTCTGGCAAAAGCTCTATAAGCCTTGCAGTACTTTTAGACATCATATTCAATCCCCCCTTAAATTAACTATATACATAAACATTATATTTTATATATTTTCTCAAAACAATTAACTTATTTCAATCTTTCTATATATTCATTTATATAAGGCGAGTCTCCTTTATATCTTTCTATATTTTCACCTTCATTATGTAATTTTATTATAGCATTTCTCTTAATAACATTTTTTCCTCTCCATCCACAAGATGTCCTTGATATATTCTCCTTAAAAAATTTATTATTCATATCAGCATAAATATCACTTTTTAAATTACACATAAATTCCAAAGGTTTAAATTCTTCAAATTTTGAAAAATGTATATCACTATTATATGGACATCTATTTTGACACATATCACAACCAAATATCTTACCTTTTAAGAGCTTTATATCAATATCTGTTAATTCCTTTTTTTGTGTAATATACGAGGAGCATATATTAGGGTTAATCTTATTTATATTTATAGATTTTGTAGGACATTCCTTATAACATATATTACATTCTCCACATTCTTTATATTCTTTTATATTTTCAAAACTTCTTACTTCATCACTATTTAATTCTAAGTCAGTTATTATTTCTCCTAAAAATACATAAGAACCATATTTTTCAGTTATAATCATATTATTTCTTCCTATAAATCCAATATTAGCTAAATAAGCAATATATCTTTCGGGCAATGTATTACTATCTACGAAAGAAATAGCCTCACCCCCTTTAGACTTAATGAACTCACAAACCTTATCTAAATATTTTTTTACAACTCTGTGGTAATCTAAACCTTTAGTATATTTAGAAAATCCATTTTCTAAGTTATTTTCAACCCAAAGATAGGGGAAAGCTATTGAAATAATAGTTTTTCCCCTTTCCATATACCACATTGGATTTATCCTCTTTTCTATATCAGCTTCTTCGAATTCATTTTCTAAACCCATATCTTTTCTATACTTATAAAACTCTTTTAATTCATCAAATCTTCTACATTTTATAAATCCAATAGTATCTAAATTTAATGAATTACAATATTCTTTTAGCTCTTCTTTAATCATAAATTAAATCACCATATCATTATAAATTTCTTTACTATTACCTCTATAGTCTTTTATCTCTATTATTGCTGGCATTTTTTCTTGTGCTTTTATTATATTCTTAGCTGGAATTCCAACAGCTGTAGATCCTTCTGGAACATCTTTTAGAACTACAGAATTAGCTCCTATCTTAGAATTACTTCCAATATATATAGGTCCAAGCACCTTAGCCCCAGCTCCTATTATAACATTATCTCCCAAAGTCGGATGTCTCTTTCCTTTATCTTTCCCAGTTCCTCCTAATGTTACTCCATGATATAAAAGTACATTATCTCCTATTTCTGCTGTTTCTCCAATTACTACACCCATTCCATGATCTATAACTAACCCTTTACCAATCTTGGCTCCTGGATGTATCTCTATTCCAGTAAAAAATCTAGATATTTGTGATACAAACCTAGCTAAAAAGAATAATTTTTTAGTATAAAGAAAATGAGCTATTCTATACGCAATCATCGCATGAATTGTAGGATAAAGTAAAAACACTTCAATCTTACTTCTAGCAGCAGGATCATTTTCCATAACTCTATTTAAATCATATCTTAAATTCCTAAACATAAACCTACCTCCTTTAACTAAATTCTTCGTTACGTGGAAGCGAAAAAATGAAATATTTATTTTCCAGTAACCGTGAAATT